>ENA-ORUR01000013-ORUR01000013.1-human-gut-metagenome-genome-assembly--contig:-NODE-13-length-203108-cov-22.9803_pt1 | contig 203108 bp, 175 predicted proteins | sample MGYA00242086_ERZ509223 | MGnify/ENA primary metagenome ERZ509223 (study PRJEB26280, sample SAMEA2338820) | human gut metagenome | biome: human gut; feature: human-associated habitat; material: faeces... | reverse complement strand
CTAATTACTGAAAAAATAGTCGCATAGACAAAAAAGAGGAACGACTATTTTATATTAAAAAAAGAAGGGGATGTGCCTTAGTTTTGACACAGCCCCATCCAATCTGCATAGTTACACTATCCCGACCGGATAGTGACACCATTTTAAAAGTTTGATAATGGCTATTTTATTCGTCATCCCCATCATCTGCTATCGGTAGAATCTTTTGACTCTCCTCATGCGGTAATTGTTCTACTTGGCGTAGTTTCCGTTCAATGGCGCGAGTCCTTTTTCCCATTACTTCTTCCAATTGGTCACCGGCACTTTGCAGGTTCTTCTGTACTTTTTCGAGCAGACCTCCGAATTTGCTGAATTCTGTTTTGACTGCTCCTAATACAGTCCATACTTCTCCGGTACGCTTTTGAATAGCCAGTGTGCGGAATCCCATTTGAAGACTGTTCAGAATAGCTCCAAGAGTAGTCGGTCCCGTCACAACAATCTTATATTCTTTTTGCAGCGTCTCTACCAAACTTGTTCTTCGGATCACTTCCGCATAAATACTTTCGAAAGGCAGGAACATAATCGCAAAGTCTGTCGTAAAAGGCGGGTCTACATATTTGTCGTGAATATCTTTCGCCATCTTTTTGATTGTTACTTCCAACTGCTTGCCGGATGACTCTATCAATGAGGTATCTCCGGCTTCGAAAGCGTCGTAATACTGCTCGTATATGTCTTTCGGAAATTTGGCATCGATAGGCAGGTATACAGTGCTGTTCGTATCATCCTTGCCAGGAAGCTTAATGGCAAATTCCACGAATTCGGTTCCGCTTTTCTTGGTTTTTACATTAGCGTCATATTGTTCCGGACTCATCATCTGTTCCAGCAGTGCTCCCAACTGAACCTCTCCGAATGTACCGCGCATTTTCACGTTGCTCAATACTTTCTTCAGTCCACCGACATCTTGTGCGAGAGACTTCATTTCTCCCAGTCCCTTCTGTACATTTTCCAATTGTGAGCGGACGATTTCAAAGGACTGGCCAATGCGTTCATTCAAGGTTTTCTGCAGTTTCTCTTCCACCATCAGCCGCATGTCATCCAAACGCTTTTCAGTCGATTTTATCAGAACCTCTTGTTGGCGTGCCATCGTGTCGAACTTTTGGCGTTGCAGTTCTCCGCTCGTCATCATATTCTTATGCAGCACGTCTTGCAGTTGTTGCATATTCTGATTCAGTGTTTGGGTCATTTCCATGCGGAGTTCCCGTATGCTGCGGTTTAGTTCTTCACGGTTTTCTTGCATTTGTTGGCGCAAGGCTGTTTGCAATTGCTCTGCTTGGGCATGGTTATTTCCTTTTACCAGTGATAGTACAATCGAGATTACTGCTAATACGGCAATAACAATAAGTAGAATCAGCTCCATCAATAAGTCAGAATTTCGTTTCCGGTTTCAGTAATCAGAATCATGTTTTCCCATTGGGCAGAGGGTAGTCCGTCATCTGTACATACCGTCCATCCGTCAGCTTCGTCAACGAACACTTCGTAAGTGCCCATATTTATCATCGGTTCAATGGTAAAGGTCATACCCGGAACAATCATCATTCCCGTTCCACGACGTCCGAAGTGTTCCACATCCGGTGCTTCGTGAAATTGCATACCTACGCCATGCCCGCAAAGATCGCGTACTACGCTGAATCCATTCTTTTCTGCATGTTCCTGAATAACAGCGCCTACGTCTCCTAGTTGTTTCCATGGCTGTGCAGCAGCTATGCCTATTTCCATGCATTCTTTAGTTACCTGAACCAGTTTACGCATTTCGGGACTCACGTCACCAATCATGAACATGCGGGATGCGTCGGAGAAATATCCTTTGTAAATGGTGGAAACATCTACATTGATTATATCTCCGCTTTGTAGTATTTCCGTTTTGCTGGGAATGCCGTGGCACACTACATCGTTAATGCTGGTACAGACACTTTTAGGAAATCCTTCGTAGTTGAGAGGGGCAGGGATAGCACCATGCTTTGTGGTGAAGTCATATACCATAACGTCAATCTCTTCAGTAGACATTCCTTCGCGGATATTTTCCGAAATATAATTTAATAAGGCAGTATTGATCTTCGCACTCTCACGGATTCCTTCCAGTTGCTCGGGTGTACGCAGCACTTTACGCGGTGGGAGCTTGTAACCTTGTTTTCTGTATTTCTGTATTTTCGCTTCTACTTCAGCCGGATAATTGGAGGGAGTAAACCGGAATCCCTTGATAAAGTTCTTCATTATTATAGGATGTTTTTTAATCGTACTACAAAGGTACGAGAATAAATGGAAGATACTCTTTCCGGCTTTCTAAAACTTTGTTATCTTTATAAATAGGATACGTAATTTTTTACTTTGTGATATTGGTTTTCCTTTTATGTTTCTGAACATATATCTAAAAAAAGAGGAATAAATATACTGGATTTTAAAATAAAATCTTTTACTTGCAACGTAAAAATAAAACGAATATGAGAATATACATACGAACCACTCCAAATTCTTCTGTACTTCCTTTTGATTATCAACAGAAGCTCATAGGAACCATTCATAAATGGTTAGGAAATAATGAGATACATGATAAGATTTCTTTGTATTCTTTTTCTTGGCTATTAGGTGGAAAAATGATTAAAAATCAAGGGTTTACTTTTTCTGAAGGCGCAAATTTTTTTGTTAGTTTTTATGAAGAAGAATATCTTAAGATATTAATAAGAACTATTCTGTCTGATCCGGAAATGTTTTGTGGACTTGAAGTACGAGATATAACTGTGGTCAATCAACCATTATTTTCAGAAGATGCACAATCTTTCAGACTCGCTTCTCCTGTTTTTATTAAGCGATTTCAAGATGGGATTCAGAATTATAAATTCTACTTGTATGATGATGTGGACAGTAATATGCTAATGACGGAAACGCTAAGGCATAAGATGCAAGAGGCTGGATTGCCTGAAGATGAAACTCTGAAAGTAGAATTTGACTTAACTTATCCTAAGAAGCAAGTTAAAATGGTGACAATACATGGTATCAAAAGTAAAGCCAGTATGTGTCCTGTCATTATTCACGGAAGTCCGCAAAGTAAACTATTTGCATGGACAGTAGGTCTTGGAAATTCAACAGGTTCTTCATTCGGTTCTTTGTTATAAAACTATCTGTTATGAAATACTATGTAGTTAAATTTACAGGTCCTTTTGGCTTTATCAAGCCTTGGACCGCAGTTAGGGATGCAAGTGGTGGTGAAACTTATTCTCAGCAATTTCTGACTCCTTCCATAGTAGAAGGGATCAGGCAAAAACTTGAAGTGAAAAGTATATTAAGGCATAGGTTAATCTATGCCGGTATCGATGTACAACAAGAAGTAGTTCAAGCTAAAGCTTGGAGTAAAAAGGGAAAACAATATATAAAAGAACGTTCTATTCTTAAGCGTGGCGTAATGCTTTACCCTAGTTTATATCTAGCTTTTGAGTACTCGGATGATGCTGAAAGAGCAGCACTACAACATATTTGTTTATGTAGAAATGAAGATGTGCTTTTACCGGATGCTTCAATTAAGGAGATGACTCAAGAGGAATTTGATCGGCTGGACGGATATGAACTTCGTTTTGAGACAAATTCAGATTCATTTCTTGTCGGATATAACCGATTCAAAGAAAATGAAGAAATGGTGGGGTATATTGAAATAGTCGGCAATCCTGTCCAAAAAGAAAGGTATGAACAATTATAATCATATTTTAGCCAAGAGTGTAGAAAACGGAGCTACTACTTTGGAATCACATTTGGAGTCTGTTGCTGATTTTGCAGTTGTAGCAGCCCGTTATGCCGGAATGGATACTGAGGTTGCCCTTCAGGGTGCATTGTTGCACGATATTGGTAAAGCTAGTGTTGTGTTTCAAAAGAGATTGAGAAGTAAACCGTCTCCATTAGAATTACCTTTCCGGCACGAAATAGCTTCCTTGTTTTTTTTGAAACTCGTGTCTCCTGATTTGCAACCTTTTATGATAGATATGATCGTAGCCCACCACAAATCGATCTACAAAGATGTTTCGGGGACAGGAATTATAGATTTGGAAAATGAATATGAAGAGGATATTCTTCAGTTTCATCTATCTGACTTTTCGTTATGGGCTTCTGAAGCTATAGGAATTTTGGCGGAATTAAAATTTCCCGGAGTTACTCATGAAACAGTGATTACTGAAGAGGATGCACGTGAAGCTTATTATTTTGCTTTGGATCATTGCAGGAAAAGACAAAAGGGATGGTCTCAATGGAAAGGCTTGCTGATGGGGGCTGATCATATAGCTTCCGCTGTCGGAGACTTTAAAGAGAAGGTGCCGGCATTGTTTGCCGATCCTGATGTCAGTTTTTATAATAGAAAGGGTGAGTTGTATCCGTTATCGCTTATTGATTCGGATGGAACTAAGAAGCATACTTTTGTGAAAGCACCTACAGGGGCAGGGAAAACAGACTTTCTTATCAAGCGTTGTCGAGGGCGTATCTTTTATACATTGCCTTTTCAGGCTTCTATCAATGCCATGTATGAACGTATTCTTCATGATTTGGGAGATCATGTGGAGGATATTCGTTTGCTGCATTCTATATCACAACTTCTTATCGGTGAGGAACGTATTACAGAAAAAGTGATACAGGATAAATTTGGTGCATCGATAAAAGTGCTGACTCCGCATCAACTTGCTTCCATTGCTTTTGGTATAAGGGGATATGAGTCTGTTTTATTTGATTTGCAAGGGTGTGATATTATACTGGATGAGATTCATACTTATTCGGATATAATGCAGGCTATTGTTTTGAAGATGATTGAAGTGTTGAATCATGTAGGTTGCCGGATTCATGTAGGAACTGCCACAATACCTTCTGCTTTGGAGAAAGAAATTCTTGAGATTTTAGGAAAAGAGCAAGTGCAATATGTGCAATTATCAGATGAGGTATTGACTTTGTTCAATCGACACGAAATATATAAGGCAGAAGCATTTACTGATTTACTTCCTGTTCTTCAACAAGCTGTGGAACAGGAGAAGAAAATTTTAATAGTATGCAATCGGGTTGCTAATGCACAAGTCATTTTTGAACAAATAGAAGAACTCTATCCTAAAACAAAAAAGATGCTGATCCATAGCCGCTTCAAACGGGGCGATAGAAATCGTCTTGAAAAAGAATTGAAGAATGAATACAATGTGAGTCCGTATGCTTGTATTGTAGTTGCTACACAGGTCGTTGAAGTTAGTCTGGATATAAGTTTTGATTTGATGATAACAGAAACTGCTCCTATTGATGCATTAATTCAGCGTTTTGGAAGAATAAACAGGAAACGTACTGCTGAAACCATTGGAAAGTACAAACCGATTTACATAATAGCACCACCCCAAAAAGATCCTGACTGTTTGCCTTATAATCCTAAAATATTAAGGGATAGCTTTAAGGTATTGCCAGATGGTGGTGAGCTTTTGAGAGAGACAGAACTACAGTCATTAATAAATCAGGTATATCCTAAAGTAGAGATGCTTAATATTGATTTGGATGCCGTATTTGTAGATGGTAAATGGAGATTAAAAGAGCTTTGGCATCTTCCCAAGTCTGCACTGATTGAAAAACTTGATATCGATTCTGTAGTATGTATTACACAGGAAGATGATGAGAGTGGTAAGTATAGAGAGGCTGATAAGGAAGAACGAATTTTAATGGAAATTCCGGTCAGATATAGTTCTTTACGATGGAAAAGATTGAAACAATTGGATATTGGTGCTCATCCATTTGTCGTTCCGGATATTGCATATTCTTCGGAGAGAGGATTGGATTTAGCTAAAACCGGAGCAGAAAATTACGATACTAATTATCAAATATGGTAGCTTATGTATGCAACAACTATAGGACGCACATTTTTAAAAGCTTATAATTGTAAGTTTAAAACAGAATATACGGCAAGGTCTTTTTTTGAAGACATGTTTGTGCCGTTATTTTTTGACCATCATAAATATATGATGACTGCCGGTAATTCTCCACTGGAGAATCCCAAGTTAAGTTGGGATGATATGATTAAGGGGAAAAAGCCTTTTGAGACTCCAGAGCGTAGACAAGAGAGAATCAGTAAAATGATTCATAAGATAGAAACAGAGAAAGCTGATGCCAGCATTGCTATTGGATATGGAGTTGTTGATGCCACTGCTGCTACCACCGGACAAATTTCAAGTATTGCATTTCCTGATAATAAGGAAGATATTTATCTCTCATGGATTGGTGCAGGGCTAGGAATTGGGGTTGTAGGTGGATTAACCATTCTCTTTAATCATGAACAATTGCTATTGGATATATTTGAAGGTTGGCATTATTATCGACAATATTTGGAGAGATACCCTTTACTGAAAGGTAATCAGATAAATACATGGAATGGACGTTGGATTTCACATCGTTATGATAGAGAATATGATTTGGATGATCCGTTGATGAACTTTAATCCTTTGGTGCCGATGAGCGATGGATTGTTCAATTTGCAGACGGTTCCCTGGGCTGAAGTAATTGCAGGGATTGCCCGAAATAATCCGACGTCAAATATAGTGGGGTATCTGTATAGTATCGGACAGACAAATACTACCGTTGGTTTTATTCCTTTTAAACTTCAAGATATAATACGCCCCAGTCAGTTATATGCGAAGGTATTTGGTGAATCTGTCTGGATTCAAAACCGGAAGAAGGTAGAGGCATTATATGGAACTGCCATAGGGCTTAGGGCAGCGTGCCAAGCCGGATGTATCGGGATACCTGCTATGGAACCTAAAGGACTTAGAGCTTTTTTCCCGACAGAGAAAGGCATGAAAAAGATTTCATATAAAGGTGACGAGGAACAAGAAATAACGTTTAATACTTACTTAATTTGGATATTAGCCATGTTGAACAACGAAAAGCTATGGGATATGTCCCGTGAATTTGCAGAAATGCTTTTAAAATATGAAGCAGGTGCCGGAAAGGGCAGAAAGGATAGAACAAATAATGTTAATCAACTGCTTGAATCTGTTTCGACAAAACAGTTTCTTTTGAATCTTATACCTATTGTAAAAGATGAAGAAGAAAGAACTGGATATGAAAATATGGGGAAAATGGTAAATATGATGCCAAAGGATAATTTTCCGTATTTTAATACGCTCATTAGATTTCAATATGCATTACTGAATAAATAAAAATATTATTACTATGAAACCTTACATTTATTTGAGGGGATTGCGTCATATAGACCTATCCGTATTTTGTGTAGAGAGTGGTCAAAAATCATATTGGGATCCTGTATTCAAAGTGCAGGTGCCTTTCTCTAGTGGTCAACAAGTGAAAAGAAGTATCTTGGATACTATTAACAGTGAATTGCTGGTAGATCCTTCTTCGGTAACTTTTGTTTTTGATGTGAACAATAAGGGAGCTTTGGGAGAAGGAGAAGTTCTTTCGCTTTGTGATCCTCAATACTATGACCAACTTCTTGGAGGTTGGATGAAAGCTGCCAAGGGAGGGAAAGAGAGAACTCTTAAAAGAAGAAGTCCATTTTCTATTTCTGCAATGCGCCTGCTTCATCCTTTGTTAGGCGGACGATTTTCAGAGAATGCTACTTTTGATCGGAGTGACAGACCGGAGATTCATAAAGTAGTTGTAAGAGACGCATCCGGTAAACCGATGTCTGAAGAGGCGATAGAAGAATTATTGGCAGGTACAGACAGGAGCTTATATCGTAAATGGATTCCTGATAACGCAAGAGCTACCGGATTGTTTGTTTATGATGTAGCCATTGATTTACGAACCTTGTTTGCCGTTTCTGTCAATCAAATGGAACCGGAATTGACAAAGGAGAAAGTTGAAGAATTGAAAGAGAAAGGATGGATAAGTTCCCGAAATGTATTTGGAGAGTGTTTGATTATGCCTAAAGAGCATCGTGATAAAGCAATACTAGCTATAGCAAAGGCCTTAATCAATTGGCGGATTTCCAGTAATCAATCAAGAACGTTTAGCCTGATGGAAACATTAGCCATTGCAATTAGTGATAATGCGAATTCTTTGGCTGGAGCTATACGTGCTAAATTAATTGACGATTCGGAAAAAGCAAAAGCCAAGCCAATAGTGGATGAAACGGCTGGGGCTGAGTTATTTGTTACTTTACCGTGTTCCGGATATATGGTGACTGAAACTGAATCTGCAGATGCATTACAAAGGGCGGAAGAACGCTTGATAGAATTACTATCTGCTTTTGATTATGAGAATCAAAAATAATACTCTTTATTTTTCAGGCAGAGCATTTTACTCTGCCTGATTTTTCAAAATATAGGTAGAAGATGAAAATAACTGGTACTCATTTTAATTATTATCAAGTTTGTAAACGTAAACTTTGGTTGTTTGCTAATGGTATAACAATGGAGCATACTTCAGATTTAGTCTATGAGGGGAAATTGATTCATGAAGAATCATATCCACAACGTTCGGCCAAGTATGAAGAAGTTGAGATAGATGGCATTAAAGTTGATTATTATGATACCGGAAATAAGATAATTCATGAGATCAAAAAGTCAGACAAGATAGAACGGGCTCATGAATGGCAGTTGAAATATTATATATACATATTTGAGCGGAATGGAATGGAAGGAGTAACCGGAATATTAGAATATCCGGTTTTACGCAAAAAAGATCTGATATATCTTAGTGATATTGACCGTGAAATGATTTGCGAAATGGAACATGATATTTTGCAGATAATAGAATCGGATTCTTGTCCATCGTTGGAAAAGAAGAGGGTATGTAAAAATTGTAGTTACATAGATTTTTGTTATAGTGGAGAGGAAGAAGAATGAAGAAAACATATTATTTATTTAATCCGGGACAATTAGAACGAAAAGATAATACTCTGAAATTTACTCCGGTCGTTGAAGATGGTAATGGCGAAGAGTCTGTCGGGGCACCGCGATACTTACCTGTCGAGGATATTAATGAGTTTTATGTTTTCGGTTCTTTGCGAGCTAATAGTTCGCTATTTAATTTTTTAGGACAGAAAGATATTGCTGTACATTTTTTCGATTATTATGAGAATTATACCGGATCCTTTATGCCTAAAGATTCCTTGTTGAGTGGTAGAATGCTTCTTGCACAAACATCTGCTTTTCAGAATAAGAAAAAACGACTTTTGATTGCTCAGAAATTCATAGAATCCGCCGCTTATAATATGATTAAAAATCTGCAATATTATAATCGTCGGGGGAAGGATATGGAAGATATAATCGATATAATAAAAGGATATGCAGCAAAACTTCGGGAAACAGTTTCTGTAGACGAGCTAATGGGGACTGAAGGTATGATTCGACAGACCTATTATGATGCTTTTAACTTGATCTTAAATGATTTCGAAATGGGTAACCGCACAAAACAGCCTCCTCAAAATGAAGTGAATGCACTGATATCTTTTGGAAATATGATGTGTTATACTTTGTGCTTGAGGGCTATTCATCAAACTCAGTTGAATCCGACCATTAGTTTTTTGCACACTCCGGGTGAGCGACGTTATTCCTTGGCATTGGATATTGCGGAAGTTTTTAAACCTGTAATTATTGACAGAGTTATTTTTAAAGTACTGAATAAGAGAGAAATTCAGGAAAAACATTTTGATAAAAAGTTGAATAAATGTCTGCTTAATCACTCAGGAAAAAAGATATTTGTGAAAGCTATAGAAGATAAATTATTAGAAACGATAAAACATCGGACGTTGAATCGTAATGTTAGTTATCGGCACTTGATAAAATTGGAGTGTTATAAGTTGGCAAAACACTTATTGGAAATTGAAGAGTATAAACCTTTTAAGATGTATTGGTAGAGTATGTATGTCATTTTAGTATATGATTGTGGTGAAAGAAGGGTGGCTAAAATGTTGAAACTGTGTCGTAAATATTTAAATTGGATACAGAATTCTGTTTTTGAGGGTGAAATATCTGAAGTACGCCTAAAAAAACTTCTATATTCAGCTAAAGAATTTATGGATGAATCTGAAGATAGTATTATTATTTTCAAAGGACCTAATCATAGCTCTTTGGAAAAAGAAGTAGTGGGAAAAGAACGGTGTAGTATAGATAATTTTCTGTAATTTAGTTGTCGGAGACTTTAGTAATGTTTCCTTTTTAAGGAAAATTCTTCTTAAGAGTTCTTTGACTTGTTGATTTACAGCAATATAAGTGTGGTGTCGATCTCCAGCACTTTTTGTACTTTTAGGGATCGACACTATTTTTGACCTTTAAATATCTTTTGGGGGATTGTAACTCATTCATTTTAAGTGGTCTTTGGGGGATTGATGGTAGAGTATTAATTGTACCTAGTGGAATTGAAACAATTTTGTTATTGCCGCTATGGTTGCCGCAATGGGGTATTAATTGTACCTAGTGGAATTGAAACCTTCAAACAAGGGCTGGATTTTTTAAAGAGATTGGTATTAATTGTACCTAGTGGAATTGAAACATGATTTTATTGAAAATCAGGACTATCAGGTTTTCGTATTAATTGTACCTAGTGGAATTGAAACAGACTTGGCAAATTCCTTTGGGGACGAAGTAAGGGGTATTAATTGTACCTAGTGGAATTGAAACTCTATCCCTTGCGCAATGACTCCCCACGACTTTTCGGTATTAATTGTACCTAGTGGAATTGAAACACTAATGAAACATACTGGGAAGATGTGCTCTGGTGTATTAATTGTACCTAGTGGAATTGAAACATCAGAACTTATACAACTTTATTCTTTAAGACAAAGTATTAATTGTACCTAGTGGAATTGAAACGCCGATATTGTTTAGCTGAATGTTATGCCCATTTGTATTAATTGTACCTAGTGGAATTGAAACTCATTTATAGCTCAACAGCCCAATGGTCTTTTCTGTGTATTAATTGTACCTAGTGGAATTGAAACCTACCATCTCCCAGATAGGCAAGAGACAGGCATTTGCGTATTAATTGTACCTAGTGGAATTGAAACGAGATGGATATGTCGCTGATGGCGTTAGATGATACGGTATTAATTGTACCTAGTGGAATTGAAACAATTTCTTACGAAATACAGTGATAACAGCAAAAAGTATTAATTGTACCTAGTGGAATTGAAACATAATAAAGGGAGTAACACCTTTGTCTGCGTATGTGGTATTAATTGTACCTAGTGGAATTGAAACAGTGATACCGGTCGTCGGCCTGTGAAATCAAATCAGTATTAATTGTACCTAGTGGAATTGAAACATGGTTTCAAGACAGACCTCATACATACCGATACGTATTAATTGTACCTAGTGGAATTGAAACGGGATTAAGAGTTGAGACTACTACCGCGGTGAAAGTATTAATTGTACCTAGTGGAATTGAAACATGTTATTCAATTGAATGTTGTGACCTCCTACAAAGTATTAATTGTACCTAGTGGAATTGAAACCAATATGCCATGGAGCTTTATGCGGTTGACAAGTATTAATTGTACCTAGTGGAATTGAAACACGATAGGCAATGCAGTAGCGAGATATGAGAATGGTATTAATTGTACCTAGTGGAATTGAAACATCACATGGACAACGAACATGCCTGGACAGGAAGCGTATTAATTGTACCTAGTGGAATTGAAACACCAATGAAGCATACTGGGAAGATGTGCTCTGGTGTATTAATTGTACCTAGTGGAATTGAAACATAAAAAGGATTAGTTCCCGCGCCAGTACCATTATTAGTATTAATTGTACCTAGTGGAATTGAAACTCGACTAATGCAGAGAAAGATAAATCAGACTCGAAGTATTAATTGTACCTAGTGGAATTGAAACTATATAAGAAAAGTCAGTCCATTTTTTCATTATCGTATTAATTGTACCTAGTGGAATTGAAACTGGCTATGCATCCCGTAGGAGCCAGCCATTCCTGGTATTAATTGTACCTAGTGGAATTGAAACATGATTTCAATGCATTATTATCCAAAAAGATCACTGTATTAATTGTACCTAGTGGAATTGAAACACTTGTATAGCTTATGTGTTTTTTCTCTATCATCCTCAGTATTAATTGTACCTAGTGGAATTGAAACATGTTAAGTCTAATCTATAAAGGAACTGATGGATAGTATTAATTGTACCTAGTGGAATTGAAACGCCTAAACGATTCGCAATTTTTAGCAAGTAAAAAGTATTAATTGTACCTAGTGGAATTGAAACATAATCCGTGAGGCTGGTTCGACTCCAGCACTGTCGTATTAATTGTACCTAGTGGAATTGAAACAAGAGTATCCGAGAGAGTATATGTCCTTCCGGAAGGTATTAATTGTACCTAGTGGAATTGAAACTTTCTTCTTTCCCGTAAGGTATCAGACCTCCGTATGGTATTAATTGTACCTAGTGGAATTGAAACATTAAAAAAGGTACACTATTCTCACGAACCATGTACCGGTATTAATTGTACCTAGTGGAATTGAAACGTTGAAAAAGAATTTGCAATAGTGAATAATGTTCCGTATTAATTGTACCTAGTGGAATTGAAACGTCGTTACCATCACGTTCGCCCATGTTCTCAAACTCAGTATTAATTGAGTGGAATTGAAACTTCCTTCAGCTAAGAAGAGAGACACACATATAACAGTATTAATTGTACCTAGTGGAATTGAGACTCATCTCGAAGTAGCCGGCGTCAATGAACCTTTGTTGTATTAATTGTACCTAGTGGAATTGAAACACTCCTGCAACGCTAGTAGGTAAATTGTCAACCGCTGTATTAATTGTACCTAGCGGAATTGAAACCTGCTTTTCCCGCTGAAATATACACCCAAATCCGGTATTAATTGTACCTAGCAAAATTTGAGACATATTTCAATTGTTAATAATATATAAGACTTTTCTCTTATATATGGTTCAAATTACGTTTTGAATCTGCAAGGTACACATATTAATACAGTTGTAGGCCTTTATTGATTGTGGGAATATTGTTTTGTGTAATTACTAGATGAATAGTAGTTTTGGCTTTTTATTATTCTGTTATTATAGTTTGCGTAATAATGAAGATGATCCATTTTTACCACTCATAAGAAATACTTACCTGAGGTACCCATTCCCATTTCTTTCGTATGGTGTTGTATTGATACCGCACATCGGTCTTCAATTTCCAGCCTTTATTTATTTTAAGGATAATGTTGCTGCCCAAAGTAGTTGGTATCACTTCAGATGAAAGTCCCCGATATCTTCGGGCATCCAGATTTTGTTCACCATATATGCTGAGAGACCATTTTTTAGAGATGCTATAATCCATCTGAACTTCAACATGAAAATGGTCCGGATTTTCTCCAAAGTTACTTTTACTGTGCAAAGTAATATTCTTGTGTATTTTAAACCAAGAATAAGTGGGCAAGAAGACAGAATTAGTGCGTCGGAAAACATGATGAGTATATAGGGACAATTTCGGAGACATAATCGGTGATTTTAAAGCCGGCAGTGTTGGATCAAAGTCAACAAACGATTTTGTATGATACAACATATTCTGTTCTGTTTTCTCAACGAACTTTCTGTTTATATTAATTTCCTGATCGGATTTCAATAACTGCTGTAATCTCAATGAGTCCTGTTTGCTCCACTCTTGTCCTGCCACAGATAAAGGAAGCAATAATAGACAAAGAGTACCTAACTGATATTTACAAATGTCCATACAATGTGCTAGTAAAGTTTATTGTATGGACGGTGAAAAATGGGAAATGCTGCTTTGTGTAATGAATAAATAGTATTTATTTCACATAATATGAGAATACTTTTCTTTTTTTGTTGCCGCATCTATAGATGATACAAAACCAACACAACTTTTGTGCTCCTGTTAAGGTAATCTTTTTGCCTTGAACACAGGTTTTATCTTCTGAATTTCCGATTCAAATCCGAACCAATAACCATGCCCTTCTTCGTCAACAGGGAGAAAACATAATCGTAGATTCTCACGGTATGCGCCGTATATAATTTCCCAATTATCGGGAGGAACCTGCCGTTTTGTTTTAACTCTTTCAGCGGGGATTTTCTTTAACGACATACCTGCTTCTATCCATGCAATACTGACCTGTGTCACATAGTCTGGATAATGATTCTTGCAGAAATCATAGATGATAAGTCCCCTTTTCTCCAAGCTTAAAGGAGTGTCAATTACATCTGTTTGTACTAAATGGTCGAGTAACTCATGTAAGAATTGCGGATTCTCTAAAATAAGGGTTCGGGTGATACTCCGCCAAGTGGGAGTATTATAAAATCCGTCTAAAAGGCGGGAGAGGTAGTGGGCTGTTTGTAGTTCTTCTACAGAAATCTCTTTGGTTCTCAGGACTTCGTATGGAGGCAGAGGGGAGTATTGGATTCCTAACTCTTCCGCTCTTCTTCGCATTTCTGTGCCGGGAAGTAGTTTTAATGATTCCAGTTGGATTTCTCCTGCGCCATATTCGGCAAGTGTACGGACGTCTTCGAATATCTCGGACAGATGATAGAGAGGAAGTCCGGCTATTAAGTCGGCATGAGTCTCCATGTTCTTAAGAGAGCAAAGATATTTCAGACCTTGGAGGGCATCAGATAATTTTCCGATGCGTCGGCTTTTCTCCAATACCGGTTCCCGAAGACTTTGAATACCGGCTTCAAGGTGTAGCAGACCGCTAGGTAAAACAGCGAGTTCCTCTTTCAACTCTTCGGAGAGAAGTGCCGGATGAATTTCCAGATGGAAACAGATATCCGGTGCATATTCACGGAAAAGATGCAGAAGTTCTTTGGCTCGCTTATTATTGTAGTTAAAAGTACGGTCGAGTACGCGCACATTTTTGATTCCATGTTGATGAATAACATTCAATCGTTCGCGGATTGCCTCCAAAGAAATGGTGCGGACAGGTTTCTCACCTCCGCTGACGCAAAATGCACAGGTATTGAAGCAGCCTCGGGTGGTTTCCAGTTGTACGAAAGGTTTGCTCCAGTTGAAGAAGCTGCTTTTTTCCGGTGAGACGAGTTGGGAGAAGTTCATGACACGGGCGATACCATTATCTTGATATCGGTCAGATTCATCTAAGTAACAAAGACCGGATACCTGATTCCACTCACTTACTGGATGATTCCATACTTTTAACCAGATAGGAAACACTTCTTCGCCTTCTCCACGAAACACTCCGCTGACAAATTTGTTCTTTCTTAAGAAGGCTTCGTTATCTCCCAGAAACTCCGGACCTCCGAGAACAATACAGCAATGGGGAAGCAAAGCTTTAGCGCGTGAAACGATATGTAACAGTTGCTCATGATTAAATAGCCAGTTGGTAGCGGCGATAATGTCGGGTTGATGACGGTAGATTTGATTGACAACCATTCCGGTGTTCTCGTTGATGGTTGCTGATACTGTACACCATTCAATAGTAGTATCGTCTGCTATTTGTGCATGTAATGCCGGCAATGCCAGCGAAGAGTGCGCGTAGGAGCTATTTAAATCAAGCCAAAGAAGTTTCATACGGAAATGTTACTGTTACTGGGGCAAAGGTACAAAAAACTTGCGTCTTAAGGTGTATAGTAAAATAAAAACGTTAATTTTGCAATAATTAATGCAATAGACTAGATAATTATGAAGAATTTGAAAAAATACGTAGGTGTTCTGATGCTGCTGTCCTTATTGGTCGGCTTTACTTCGTGCGAAGACGATGAAACAATATTCGATAGAATTGTAGGACGTACGTGGATTGGTGATTTAGGATTTGAATCTGACCGTCATCATGATCCTTTGGAAAGTGGTATCTACTTAGGTGTGGATGGGTTTGGAGAGGACCAGCTATGCTATTATGATAATGGTGAGTATTATGGAAAACCGCTAAGACTGCAATGGAGTGTGGGAAATGGTACCCTTTATATTGATTATGGTAATGTTGCTCCTCCGCGTGAACTGCGTAATGTATATGTTAGTCATGGACGTATGACGGGAACTTTATATATTAATGGATTCTATTATGGCGATGTGGAATTGTACATGCAATAACGGTTAATGTATTGAGCTTTCTTGAAGAAGACTATTAATTGGCAAGAGGAGATAATATAAAAAAGAAGAGGTTGAATTATTCAATCTCTTCTTTTTTTATATCCTTTTTATTTTTTCAAGAACAACTTCTTAAACTCTCCCGGATAAGGTGTTTCAAATTCCATCAAATCTCCCGTCACCGGATGATAAAAACAAAGTTTGAAGGCATGGAGTGCCAGTCTTCCGATCGGGTTGGGCGAGTCTTCGCCTCCATATCTTCCATCCCCTATGATCGGATGTCCTAAATCCTGCATGTGCACACGAATCTGATTCTTTCGTCCTGTTTCCAGATCAAGTTCCAGCAATGAATATCCGTTAGCACGTTTGATGGTTCTATAGTGTGTGATAGACTTCGAACCGCCATCATCATATTCGCTGGAGCTTACGTAGAGGGTCTTGTCTGTCAGCCAAGAAACTACCGTGTCGTAATCCTTCTCCATTGTTCCTTCCACGACAGCCACATAACGGCGGTCGGTCACTATTTCATGCCAGTTGTCACGCAATGTCCGTTGTGTCTTTTCGTCTTTCGCAAACATCATCAATCCTGATGTATCCCTATCCAGACGGTGTACGATGAAGATCCGGTGCTGTCTGCCCGAACGCTGTACATATTCATTCAGAATAGTATAAGCAGTACGTTCTTTTTGCCGCTCCGTGTTAACGGACAAGAGTCCTTGCATCTTTTCTACCACAATAATATATGCATCTTCATATACAATTTTCAGCAATCTGTTATGAAATTCCTTCTTTCCCTTTTCCTTGCTGATTTGTACTTTCATTCCGGCTTGCAGCGGAAAGTTGAATTGAGTTGTGATAACGTTATCCACTAATACCACTCGTTTACTTAATAAAGATTTCAACTTTGTGCGGCTTGCATCCGGCATTTTAGCAGCCAGAAACTCCATCAGTTCCATGGGTTCCTTGACGGCATAGTTTGTATATTGTGCACGTGCTTTCTCAGCAGGAGTTCTTCTCGGTCTTTTTTCCATTTCTTTTTTCTTTTGCGAACAGTTCAACTAACGTATTATCGAAGTTCCAGCAATACCACATTTTCCACATGATGTGTATGGGGGAACATGTCTACAGGCTGTACGGCTTTCACTTTGTATTTGCCGTCGAGCAGTTGTAAGTCGCGTGCCTGCGTAGCCGGGTTACAACTTACATATACAATCCGCTTCGGTTCGGCAAACAAAATAACATCCACAACATCCTGATGCATACCTGCACGTGGAGGATCGGTAATAATCACGTCCGGACGTCCATGCTGGTTGATAAATTCCTGAGTCAGCATGTCTTTCATGTCTCCGGCATAGAACAAGGTATTCTTTATCTCATTAATTTCGGCGTTTACCTTTGCATCCTCGATAGCTTCCGGCACATACTCAATACCAATCACCTGGCGTGCCTGGCGTGATACAAAGTTGGCAATCGTTCCGGTTCCGGTATATAAGTCATATACCAGTTCATTTCCGGTCAGGCCGGCAAATTCGCGGGCTATCTTATATAGATTGTAGGCCTGTTCGGAGTTAGTCTGATAGAATGATTTCGGGCCGACCTTGAAGCGCAGTCCTTCCATTTCTTCGAAGATGTGGTCTTTCCCCTTGAATACATGCACATCCAAATCATTAATCGTATCGTTACACTTATTATTAATAATGTATAGGAGAGAAGTGATTTCGGGGAATGAGTCGGCAATAAACTGCAGCAGTTGTTTGAACAGCTCCATTTCATGATCTTCTGTGATCTTACAGATAACAATCACCATCAGTTCTCCCGTAGATGAAGTACGGATAATCATATTCCGCAACATACCTTCCTGTGAACGCAGGTTGATAAACGAATAATCATGCTCATAAGCATAGTCGCGTACGGCATTGCGGATACGATTGGAAATGTCATCCTGCAACCAGCATTTTTCAATAGCCAGCACTTTGTCGAAAGCTCCGGGAATATGGAAACCTACCGCATTCATCTGATCGTATTTCACATCCTGGCGAACTTCATCGTTAGTGAGCCAGCGTTTGTTGGAAAAAGTGAACTCCAGTTTATTCCGGTAGAACTCTGTTTTGGCAGAACCCAGAATCGGTGAAATTTCCGGAAGTTCAATCTTACCGATACGCTTCAGATTGTCCTCCACCTGTTTCTGCTTATACTTGATTTGCTCCGAATAGGGGAGTACCTGCCATTTGCAACCACCGCATACGCCATAGTGTTGGCAGAAAGGGACGGCACGTACTGGCGACAGCTCGTGAAATTTCACGGCCTCAGCTTCGGCGTATTTGTTCTTTTTGCGCTTGATTTGCAGGTCTACAACATCGCCTGGCACTACATAAGGAACAAAAATCACCAGGTCGTTTACTTTTGCGATGGCTTTTCCTTCGGCAGCCACATCCGTTATTGTTACCTTCTCCAGCAGGGGAAGTTCTTTTCTCTTTCTTGCCACTTTTACACCAATCTAATAATTATGATGCAAAAGTAGGTATTTTTTTTGGAAAACTTTCGTGTCTATGAAAATATTCCAGATTGTAATGTCGAAATTGCATTTTAATAGAAAGTTTTTTCTCAAAAAGTTTTCTGGTTTGCGAAATATACTTAGATTTGCGAACAGAAAAAAATCATAATGTAACTTTAAACACAATATTATGGATAAAAAAAGAGTTTATACCTTTGGAAATGGTCAGGCAGAAGGAAAGGCTGACATGAAGAATTTGTTGGGTGGTAAAGGTGCCAATCTTGCCGAAATGAATTTAATAGGAATTCCCGTCCCTCCCGGATTCACCATAACTACAGAAGTTTGCACGGAGTATAATACGTTAGGACGTGATAAAGTGGTTGAGTTGCTGAAAGATGAAGTAGTAAAAGCCATTGCCCGTGTAGAAGAATTAATGAAATCTAAATTCGGTGATATCGAAAATCCATTGTTGGTTTCTGTTCGTTCGGGTGCCCGTGCGTCTATGCCGGGTATGATGGATACTATTCTGAACCTGGGTCTGAATGATGAGGTAGTGGAAGGTATCATCCGGAAGACTGGTAATGCTCGTTTTGCATGGGACTCCTATCGTCGTTTTGTGCAGATGTACGGTGACGTTGTTCTGGGCATGAAGCCGACAAACAAAGAAGATATTGACCCGTTCGAAGCAATCATCGAAGAAGTAAAAGAATCAAAAGGAGTGAAACTTGACAACGAGCTGGAAGTGGAAGATCTGAAAGAACTCGTAAAGAAATTCAAGGCAGCTGTGAAGGAGCAGACCGGAAAAGATTTCCCGACTTGTGCTTACGAACAGCTTTGGGGGGCCATCTGCGCCGTATTTGATTCATGGATGAACGAGCGTGCTATCCTTTATCGTAAGATGGAAAGTATACCTGATGAATGGGGAACTGCTGTAAACGTACAAGCTATGGTATTCGGTAATATGGGTGATACATCTGCAACGGGTGTTTGCTTCTCCCGTGATGCCGGTACAGGTGAAGACCTTTTCAACGGTGAATACCTGATCAATGCACAAGGTGAAGATGTGGTAGCCGGTATTCGTACTCCGCAACAGATTACTAAAGTCGGTTCTCAGCGCTGGGCTGTATTGGCAGGTGTTACTGAAGATATCCGTGCATCGAAATTCCCTTCTATGGAAGAGGCAATGCCGGAAATCTACAAGGAACTGGATGCTTTGCAAACAAAATTGGAGAACCATTATAAAGATATGCAAGACATGGAATTCACTGTGCAGGAAGGTAAATTATGGTTCCTGCAGACTCGTAACGGTAAACGTACCGGTGCGGCTATGGTGAAAATTGCAATGGACTTGCTCCGTCAGGGCATGATTGATGAAAAGACTGCTTTGATGCGTGTAGAACCCAATAAACTGGACGAACTTCTTCATCCGGTATTCGATAAATCAGCTTTGAAACAGGCTAAAGTACTGACTCGTGGTCTTCCGGCTTCTCCGGGTGCTGCAACAGGGCAGATTGTGTTCTTCGCTGATGATGCTGCCGAATGGGCTGCCGGTGGAAAGAAAGTGGTAATGGTTCGTATCGAAACCTCTCCGGAAGACCTGGCTGGTATGGCGGTTGCCGAAGGTATTCTGACAGCTCGTGGTGGTATGACTTCTCATGCAGCTGTGGTGGCTCGCGGTATGGGTAAATGCTGTGTGTCCGGTGCAGGTGCATTGAATATCGACTATAAAAACCGTACGGTGGAAATTGACGGTATTGTCTTAAAAGAAGGTGATTATATCTCATTGAACGGTAGTACAGGAGAAGTGTATAATGGTAAAGTAGAAACACAGGCTGCCGAACTTTCCGGTGACTTTGCCGATTTGATGAAACTCTCGGATAAATATACCCGTCTGCAGGTACGTACCAATGCGGATACTCCTCATGATGCGGAAGTAGCACGTAACTTCGGTGCGGTAGGCATCGGTCTTTGCCGTACAGAGCATATGTTCTTCGAAGGTGAAAAGATTAAAGCAATGCGCGAAATGATCCTGTCGGAAGATGCTGAAGGCCGTCGCAAGGCATTGGCTAAGATCCTTCCATATCAACAAGCTGACTTTAAGGGTATCTTTAAAGCAATGGCTGGTTGTCCGGTGACTGTTCGTTTGCTCGATCCTCCTTTGCATGAATTCGTTCCTCACGATACGAAGGGCCAGCAGGAAATGGCTGACACGATGGGGGTAAGCCTGCAATATATCCAGCAGCGTGTAGAATCATTGTGTGAGCACAATCCAATGTTGGGCCACCGTGGTTGCCGTCTGGGAAATACATATCCTGAAATCACTCAGATGCAGACACGTGCTATCTTGGGTGCGGCTCTTGAACTGAAGAAAGAAGGTGTAGAGACACATCCGGAAATCATGGTTCCGCTGACCGGTATCTTGTACGAGTTCAAGGAACAAGAGAAAGTGATCCGCGAAGAAGCTGCGAAGTTATTTAAAGAAGTTGGCGACAGCATTGACTTCAAAGTAGGTACTATGATCGAAATTCCGCGTGCAGCCTTGACTGCTGACCGTATCGCTTCATCTGCTGAATTCTTCTCATTCGGTACGAATGACTTGACTCAGATGACCTTCGGCTATTCTCGCGACGATATCGCTTCTTTCCTTCCGGTTTATCTGGAAAAGAAGATTCTGAAAGTAGATCCGTTCCAGGTTCTCGATCAGAATGGTGTGGGTCAGTTGGTACGTATGGCTACAGAGAAAGGCCGTGCTATCCGTCCGGATTTGAAATGCGGTATCTGTGGTGAACATGGTGGTGAACCGTCTTCTGTGAAGTTCTGCCATAGAGTAGGTTTGAATTACGTTAGTTGCTCTCCGTTCCGGGTGCCTATCGCCAGATTGGCAGCGGCGCAGGCAGCAATTGAAGGATAGAGAGATAAACTGGTTAGAAAGTTAACTTTCTGATAATTGGGCTGTAATCATTCTCTTACGAGACGATTACAGCCTGTTTTGTTAGATGATGTTATTTTTATTTATGCTCGTTAGGTGCTGATAATCAGCTTTTAATAAGGATACATTTGGTGATTATTATAAAAAACTAACTAAATATTTGTTTAAGATAAAGAAGTAGCTTAATTTTGCCCTCGAAAACAAAACGTATTTTTATTTTATAATTTAAAAAGAAAGAAGATGAAAAAGGGTTTATTATTGGTAGTTGTCATGTTAGCAACTATCGCTGTAAAAGCACAGGACATTTACGTAGGCGGATCTTTGAATGTATGGCGTAATAGCACAGGCAACACTACCTCTTTTAAAGTTGCTCCGGAAATCGGCTACAATTTTAATGAAACATGGGCATTGGGTGCTGAACTGAACTATTCACACGAGTATGTGAAGCAGGTGACTGCAAATACAGTTACTGTTGCTCCGTATATCCGTTGGTCTTACTATCAAAACGATGCTGTGCGTCTGTTCCTGGATGGAACTGCTGCTATTGGTTTCGTGAAAATTAAAGATGGTGATACTACTAAAGCAGGCCAGATTGGTTTGAGACCGGGTATTGCTGTTAAACTGAACGATCATTTCTCTTTTGTAGCTAAGTATGGCTTCTTGGGATATCGTAGAAATGTGAACACTTCCGGAGACTCTTTTGGTCTGATGTTGACTAGCGAAGATCTTTCTATTGGTTTCCACTACAATTTCTAATCGAGTAGTAGATAATAAAAAAACAGGAAAGGGGATTCTTTAAAATAGGGAATTCCCTTTCTTTATGTATTATCTCTATATTTTACACGTTTATTGAAGAAAATGTTGTTAAATATAAATTTCGGTTATACATTTGTGTCATTGATTAAACAGATGATTTAACTATAGTAATTAATTAAAAACTTTAGAATTATGAAAAAGAGTATTTTATTTATTTTATTCGCATTAGTTTCAGTAGTCGGTTTCTCGCAGATTACAGGTTGGAATGCCAAAGTAGGAATGAATATTAGTAATTACACAGGTGATGCTGATATGAATGCAAAAATTGGCTTTAAGCTTGGAGGAGGTTTTGAATATGCTTTTGATAATACTTGGTCATTGCAACCATCATTGTTTGTAAGCAGCAAAGGTGCAAAGCAAGATGAACTCACAATTAATGCTTATTATTTAGAATTGCCGGTAATGGCTGCTGCGCGTTTTGATGTTGCTAATAATACAAATGTGGTTATTAATGCGGGACCCTATTTAGCATGTGGTATTGCAGGTAAGTCAAAAGTGGATATGGGCAATGTGGAGTATAAGGAGAATACTTTTGGTGATGGTGGTTTGAAGCGTTTTGATGCAGGATTAGGTGTTGGTGTTGCATTGGAATTAGGTCAGATTATTGTAGGATTAGATGGCCAATTTGGTTTGGTAGATGTACAAAAAGTTGGTAATCCTAAAAATATGAACTTCTCTATAGTATTAGGATATAAGTTCTGATAAGTAAATACTTGTAAAAAAGAAAACCGCTGTGGAGTATTATTTACAGCGTTTTTTTTATATTTGTTTCTCGAATCAATGTTCTTAGTCCGCTAATTTCTTCAACTTCTTGAAATGCTCGATCACTGCCAGATAATTCTGGTCCAGGCAAGCATCAAACCGATTCCAGAGATCTCCCAGTACAACAGCTCCTCCGAATCCGAAATCCTTTATCTCCAGTAGATTATCTTCATTAATCCCCCCGAGTGCCATCACTTTGGAGTCAATGATTTTGGCTTTCTGTGCTTCACGTAACTCTTCTGCCGTATAAGTAGAATAATAATTGACCTTCGAAATACTATCGTAAATAGGGCTCATGAAAACATAATCATAGAAATGCTTTCTGTTTTTTACCTCCTCTACGGAATGACAGGAACAACTGACATGTCCGGCGTAATCATGCGGTTCGCTCGGATTGCGTGCATTCAGGTGAATACCCATCAGGTTGAATTCTTCTTTCAGATAGAAGTGCTCGTGTGTCACGATGCGGCGATGATATTTTTCAGGAATCAGTGTCAGCAATCGTTCGGAATACATGGCTGGTGTCTCAGGTTTTCTGAGATGTAGAATATCCAGTCCCTCTTCGAAAAGAGCGGTAATAATCTTATCTTCTTCAACGAAGAAAGTAGGGGTGGTAACTACAATTAGTTTCATTTCCTTTGTTAAGTTGTAAACTTTAGCAAAGTTACTAATTAACTATTTCAGAAACCAACGTTTATAGTGAAAATTTGTTAGATTGTAATGTCCGCAAGTCAATAGTCCATAGTTTGCCCGACAATACTTCTCCAAAGCCGCATATAATCTTCAGCACTTCTGTTGCCTCGATGCTCCCTGTCACAGCGGGAGTGATGCCCATTACACCCTTGGGAGGCGGGGGCATTCGTTTCATTTCCTCTTCGTCGGGGTATAGGTCCCGATAGTCTTTTTTCTCTTCTCCGTAATGGAAAACAGATACCTGGCCTTCGAAGCCGCAGATGGCTCCATAGACATAGACTTTCCCCGTTTTTGCACAGATGTCATTGATCAGATAACGGGTAGGGAAGTTGTCGCAGCCATCTACTACAATATCATACTGACTGATGATTTCTTGTGCGTTTTCTTCTGTTAGACGGGTAGGATAAGGCTGGGAAGTTGTCTCGCTGTTGAGTGCGGAAAGCCGTTCAGCGGCACATATTGCTTTCGGTTTACCTAATTCTTTTTCTGAATAGAGCACCTGTCTTTGCAGATTGCTGATACTGACCACATCGTCGTCTACCAGTCCTATACAACCTACTCCTGCTCCGGCCAGATAGAGGGCGATGGGAGAGCCTAACCCTCCTACGCCTACAATAAGAACCTTTGCTTGCTTCAGTTTCCGCTGTCCCTCTTCTCCGATTTCGGGAAGGATCATTTGCCTGTCGTATCGCATCGTTTTATCTTTTAAAGTCAAAAGACTGGTCCCAGTCTTTCCAGACCGGTTCACGTCCCAGTTTTCTCAAATCACGTTCTACTTCTATCGCTTTCCGTTCGTCGCTCACATGAAACTGTTCCAGCGTTTGCGGATAGCTGTAATATCCACCCGGTTCAGTCTTGCTTTCAGCACTCATGGTAGTTACCCCCAGAGTTGCCATGTGATTTCGTATCTCGGCACTTTCGCGGGTAGAATAAGAGATATCTACATCATGGTCGAAGATACGCATGGCGAATGTAAGCTGTGCAAGTTCCCGGTCGTTCATGATGACGTTGGGTTGGAAACCATCGTTTTCGGATGGACGCATACGGGGGAAGTTGACGCTGTACTTGGTTTTCCAATAATGTTTCTGCAAGTAGCGGAGGTGGTAAGCCATCATTGTCACATCGGTCCGCCACTCTTCCAGACCGATCAGAACACCCATTCCTATCTTGTGGACACCGGCTTGTCCCATACGGTCGAAACCATTGACACGCCATTCGAATTTGGACTTCATGCCTCTCGGGTGATACTTTTTATAGTTCGCCTTGTTGTAGGTTTCCTGAAAACAGATGACTCCGTTCAGTCCGTGATGAGTGAGCTCTTTATATTCTTCCGCTTTGAGGGGCATCACTTCAATTTGAAGATTGCTGAAATAAGGTTTGGCCAAGTCCAGTGCACGGGCGATGTAAGGCACTCCTGCCGCTGCCGGATTTTCACCGGTCACGAGTAACAGATTCTCGAAAGGAGCCAGCCGTTTGATGGCTTTATATTCGTTGATGATTTCCTCTTCGGTCAGAATCGTTCTTTTCATCGGATTGCTGATGTGGAAACCACAGTAAACACAGGAGTTGGTACATGAATTGGTGATGTAGAGCGGTACGAACATAGAGATTGTTTTGCCGAACCGTTCCATCGTATATTTCTGGCTGAGGCGAGCCATCACTTCCAGATATGGAGTGGCGGCAGGTGAGATCAATGCCATAAAGTCGTTGACGTCCAGATGCTCTTTTTTACCCAATGCACGGCGCACATCGGCATCTGTCTTGGAATAGATGGCTTTTGTCGTCTCTTCCCAGGATATTTTTTCTAATTCGTCTGAGAACATTTTTTTTAAGTTATAAGTTAGTTGTAAATTGGTTTTAAGTTTTTCACCACTTACTGTTTGTCATTATGGGCGTTTTTCTTCAAGTCACGAGACAATCTCATGGCACAGAAATTAGGTCCGCACATCGTACAGTATTCTCCGTCGATGTGATGTCCCGCACGGAAATATCCTTGTGCCCGTTCCGGATCGAGAGACAAGTCGAACTGGTCTTTCCAGCGGAACTCGTAGCGGGCTTTGCTCAATGCATTGTCGCGAACCTGTGCTCCCGGATGGCCTTTGGCGAGATCGGCGGCATGGGCGGCAATCTTGTATGTGATGACGCCTACACGCACATCTTCTTTATCCGGCAAGGCAAGATGCTCTTTCGGAGTGACATAGCAAAGCATGGCCGTGCCCAGCCAACCAATCTGAGCCGCTCCGATAGCGGAGGTAATATGATCGTATCCCGGAGCAATGTCGGTGACCAAAGGACCGAGCGTATAAAACGGCGCATCATGACATTTCTCGATCTGGCGCTCCATGTTTTCTTTGATTTTATGCATCGGTACATGCCCAGGACCTTCGATGAACGCCTGTACATTCTTTTTCCAGGCACGAAGCACCAGCTCGCCCATGGTATCCAGTTCCGCAAATTGTGCTTTGTCGTTGGCATCGTGGATGGACCCCGGACGCAATCCGTCTCCCAATGATACGGCAACGTCATATTGAGCCAGAATATCACAAATATCATCAAAGTGCTCATACAGGAAACTTTCCTGATTGTGTACCAGACACCATTTGCTCATGATACTTCCTCCACGGCTGACGATACCGCACAGACGCTCGTCGGCAAGATGCACATTGTGGCGACGAATACCTGCATGAATCGTGAAGTAATCCACTCCCTGTTCGCACTGTTCTATCAACGTATCCCGATAGATTTCCCAACTAAGATCCTCGACTACGCCGTTCACTTTTTCAAGTGCCTGATAAATAGGTACAGTACCCACCGGCACCGGACAGTTACGGATAATCCACTCACGCGTCTCATGGATATTCTCTCCGGTGGAAAGGTCCATCAGCGTGTCACCTCCCCATTTACAGCTCCACAAAGCCTTTTCCACTTCCTCATCAATGCTGGAAGTCGTAGCCGAATTTCCGATGTTCGTATTGATTTTCACCAGGAAGTTACGACCGATAATCATTGGTTCAGCTTCCGGATGATTGATATTGGCCGGGAGTACCGCACGGCCTTCTGCTATTTCCTTACGGACAAATTCGGGAGTGATATGAGTCTCGATTCCGAGCTCTTCACAGTTCATATTTTCCCGGATAGCCACATATTCCATTTCCGGAGTGATAATGCCTCGTTTGGCATATGCCATTTGGGTGATGGCTTCTCCTTTTCGGGCACGGTAGGGAAGGGCGATGTGCTCAAAACGAAGATGGTCCAGACTCTTGTCGTCCCGTCGCATTTGCCCGTATTCCGAAGTGATTTCGGGGAGTTGTTCCACATCGCCACGTGACACAATCCACTCTTCACGTAAGCGTGGAAGTCCTTTTTTAAGGTCGATGCTCATTGATGAATCGCTGAACGGTCCGCTGGTATCATATACATATACTTCCGGATTTGGAGTCACTATTTTTTCGTCTCCTTCGAAGCTGGTGCTGGGCACTTGTTCTACTTTCCGCATGGCTACACGGATATTCGGATAGAGCTTGCCCGGCAGATATACTTTCTGAGAGCGGGGGAATTTTATTTTTTGTTCCATGAATTTTTTATTCTAGTATGATAAAAAAGTAGTCAATTAGACATTACTCATTGCTTATTACTTATTCATTCAGAAATGCGGTTAAAGGCGAACTCGCTTCTGCAACAAAGTTGTCGGCCTGCATGCCCAGACCTGCTTCGTATGCCCGCCTTCCGGCCTCGGTAGCCGCTTTGAAAGCCAGCGCCATTTCTACCGGATTGCCTGCTACGGCGATAGCTGTGTTCACCAGTACGGCGGATGCTCCCAGTTCCATTGCTTCGGCGGCATGACTGGGCGCACCGATGCCGGCATCTACCACAACAGGGATGCCTGCCTGTTCGATAATAATTTGCAGGAATTCTTTAGTCTGCAATCCTTTGTTGGTACCGATGGGGGCACCAAGCGGCATTACAGTAGCTGCGCCGGCTTCTTCCAACCGTTTGCAGAGTACGGGGTCGGCCTGACAGTAGGGCAGTACTATAAATCCCAGTTTGACAAGCTGTTCGGTAGCTTTTAATGTCTCGATAGAGTCGGGGAGCAGATAGCGGGGATCAGGATGAATTTCCAGTTTCAGCCAGTTGGTTCCGAATGCTTCGCGTGCCATCTGTGCGGCAAAAACAGCTTCTTCTGCATCGCGTACCCCCGATGTATTGGGCAGTAGCTGAATATTCGGATGAATAATATGTTTCAGCATATCGTCTTCTTTGTCATCCATGTCGATGCGTTTCATAGCTACAGTTACCATTTCTGTGCCCGATGCCAGAATAGCTTGTTCCATTACTTCATTGGAATTGAACTTTCCTGTACCCAGGAAAAGGCGGGAGTCAAACTCACGGCCTGCAATTACTAACTTTTCCACTTTTCTCTTCTTTTATTTGATTATACATTTGACGTAATTAATAACTCTCCAAAATTCTGCGTGTCTCCTCTGCCGGATCTTCCGCCCGGAGAATCGTTCCGGAAAGTGCGATTCCGTTTACTCCGGTTTCGAGTATGGCGGGTATATCCTCATAGGTGATTCCTCCGATAGCTACTACCGGGAGTTCGATATTCGCCTCCTTCATCTGAGATAAAATAGCGGTATAGCCTTCCAGCCCCAGAACAGGGCTCAGGTTTTTCTTTGTAGTAGTGAACCGGAAAGGACCGATGCCGAGATAATCTGCTCCGGCACGATAATGTTGTACGACGTCTTCGAATGTATTTGCCGTACCACCGATGATAAATGATTCTCCAAGCAGTTGCCGTGCCTCATCGATAGGCATGTCTTTTTTGCCCAGATGCACACCGTCCACTTCCAGCTTTCTGGCAAGTTCGACGTGGTCATCCAGAATTAAGATCGCTTCCTTCTCTTTGCAGAGCGGTTTTAGCTGGAGGGCAACCGCTTCCACTTCTTCGCACGGAGCTTCCTTCATGCGTAGCTGTATCCACTTGCATCCCCCTTCGAGTGCCATGAGTGCCGATTCGAAACAGGTATACCGATCGGTCTGGTGAGTGATAAATTGTAGACTGACCATGCTTTTACCCTCCACAAGCCGCTTTGATGATCACCAGGTTGTCATTCTCCTGCAACGAAAACTTTTCCCATTCGGTGCGCGGAATCATTTTGTTGTTTACGGCAATCGCGATGCCTTGTACCGGAAGTCCCAGTTGGGCTGCCAATTGTGTAAGGGTAGAAGCGGGAGTCATTTCCACCTCTTTGTTGTTTACTTGTACTTTCATTGTCCTATCAGAGTTAATAAGTTGAAAGTAAATACAAAGAGCGTGCTTATATGGAAAGGCGATAAGAAGAAACACAATCCCTACGTCAGTGCTAACTGCCTCAGGTTCCTAGGGTATAATCTCAGCCCCTCTTGGGGCACCCCTTTGTCTTTACGGGAGCAAAGTAAGCGAAAAAGAAACAGATAAACACCAAATCATCCGATTTTTTTTCATTTTTCTTCCGATTCCTGCTTTTTGATAGGATGGGAAAAGACAAACCGTGCCCCGTTCTTATAATTCTTATCGATCCAGATATCGCCTCCCATACGTTGTATGGTCAGTTTGCAGATCGCCAGTCCCAGGCCTGTTCCCTGCACAAATTCGTTGAGCTTCTCAAAACGCTGGAATACCAGTTCCTGTTTGTCCTCGGGAATTCCCGAGCCTGTATCGGTCACGGAAAACAGCATACACTGGTCTTCCTCATCTATTTCATAATCCAGCGTAATGCTTCCGCCGTCAGGAGTAAACTTCAGTGCGTTGTTCAGCAAGTTGGTAATGACCTGCTGCAAGCGTAACGGATCGGTGTAGAGCATATAAGGTTCTTTCGGCATCCGGAGTCTGATATCTATATCCTTTGTCCTGTTCTTTCTGGTCAGCGTAATCATGTTCTGACAATGATTGACCAGTTCGCACCATTCATACTTGAACAGCAGTTTGCCGGATTCCAGACGCGATACGTCCAGTACATCACTGATCAGTTGCAATAATAACTCCGAATTGGTCTGAATGATGTCCGCATACTCTTTTTGCTCCTCTGTTGTCTCTACGGTATCAATCAGCAGGCTGGAAAAGCCGACAATAGCGTTCAGAGGTGTCCGTATTTCGTGACTCATGTTCGAAACGAAGGCACTTTTCAGCTGATTGGCTTCTTCGGCACGCTCTTTGGCGTGACGAAGCGCGTTTTCTGATAATTCCAGTTTCTTTTTATCTTCCCTCAATTGTGCTGTTGTCTTTTCGAGGTGGTTCTTCAGAATCTTTGTCCGGTAATAATAATACAATGAGATGAACAGTCCGCCTATCAGCACAAGAAATGTAAGCAGAATAAACTGAACTTCCGTGCGATACGCCTGGAAGAAAGGTATCGGCTGGTTGATGACAAGTGAATTGAACGGTAGTTTCTTGTCATGGAATCCCCATTCTTTCAGTTTGTTGGCATCAAACTTATATTTGTTGGGCAATAAATAGATATTACTGATGTTTTCTTCTCCCTTGTCCAGAAATAGATAAGCCTGTTCAGCCATGTTTTGCCCTATTCCGGCATATTGAGGCACATATCCGCCGATAGCCCAGTAACCGATTGCGGTGGCAGTCATACTGAATACGGGAAGTGAAGGATTGGCTTTGGAGAAAGCATATACGGAGTTATTCATATACGTGATACCCCGGCTGTCAATTCTCCAGATACCTAGCAGCATCACAGAATTCTTCGGTACTTTGCGCAATTGGTTGACGGCTGCATCGAGGGTGTGCGTACGGCCATCAATGTAGGTAGTCGACAATTCAGGGTAACGTACCATGTTCTTTTTCACCCAAGCTTGCTCGGCAAGTCCGTTGTAAGTATTGTCCGAGATGAACACCAGATGCTCCATGTCCGGATAGAAACTTCGCATCATTTCGATATCTCTGTCAATGTCATATTCATATGTATTACAATATATTACATTGTACTCTTTCATCCTTTCCGTTAAGTCGATGCTTGGAGGATCATAAGTCTGTATATGGATGGAATCTTCCGGTATGCGGATACCGTTGCGGGTTGCCATAGCACAAAATACGGGAAGCTGTTTGTACTTCTCATCTTCGAGATGCAGGAAGCTGCTCCACGCTTCGCCTCCCAGCAGGATGACCAGTTTCGCATTCGGGTGTTTATCCAGAATATTGGTGAGCGTTTTTTTCCACTCCCTGGCTTGATTGAGGTCGGTAGCATTCATGTTTTCTACGATGGTGGAATACTTTCCGCCCAGCAGACGGTACGTTTCTACAAATGTGTTGATATTATCGTAAGTATATTTGGTATCAGAATTGTAGGACGTGACAAAAAGTATCTCCTCCTTCGATTCTTCCGGAGTAGCCGCATTGCTGAAGAAGGGGAGCAAAAGTAAGAAAATAACATCGACAATGCGCCATTTTTTATTTTTCTGCTGAAGTGTCATAATTGTCTGTTTTGGGTTCGGCTGTTGCAAAAATACAACTTATACCTTTGAAATACAATAGAATGTTTAGGTTTTGTGCCGGAAAAAAGGTCGCTGTGAAATTCACAACGACCTTTCCGATAGTATAGCTTAGTTTAATTTTAATGAGTCCGGTTACATTCTTTTTTCTACCACGTCCCAGTCGATGATATTCCACAGGGCGTTCACGTGGTCGGCACGGCGGTTCTGGTAATCCAGATAGTAGGAGTGTTCCCACACATCAAATCCCAGAAGTGGTTTCAGTCCGGCGCGTACGGGATTACTGCCGTTTCCTTCTTTGGTAATATGCAGTTTACCGTTCTTGTCTACTGAGAGCCAAGCCCATCCTGACCCGAATAATCCGACTGCTGCTGCATTGAATTCTTTCTTGAAGTTTTCAAAGCTGCCGAAATCACGTTTGATAGCTTCTCCCAGTTTGCCTGCCGGTTCCTTTTTCGAAGGTTTCGGAGCGAATTGGAGGAAATATAAATTGTGATTCAACACTTGTCCGGCGTTGTTGAAGATAGCTCCGTCCGGGGCAATGGCAACGATTTCTTCTACCGTTTTACCTTCATATTCTGTTCCGGGAACAAGGCTATTCAGATTATTTACATATGTTTGCAGATGTTTTCCGTAATGGAAATCTATAGTTTGCTGACTGATTACAGGTTCCAGCGCATTGTTTGCGTAAGGAAGTTTTGGCATTTCGTAAGTCATGGTCATAATTATTAAAGACATTAATATAGTATTCATATTGTCAAAACTTTAATTGGTTTTGTTATACTATAGTAACAGCCGTGAGCCGTAAAAGGTTCACGGTATTTTATTTTTATTTATAAATGTACTGTATGCGCTCCACTTGTTGCGGGTTGTCATGGTTCGTCCGGCATACCCACTGCCCGGTATTGTCATATTCATAATAAGAGTCCCCGTCGATCCGGTTGCCGTACTCATCATAGAGGCAAGTCAGGCATCCGGACGTTTTCTGGCTGTTGCCGAAGATACGTTGGTAGACGATTCGGGTGAGATAACCGTATTTGTCATATTCATACAGTTCTTTTTGCGAAAGGAGCTGGTTGGGCGAATTGACAAAGAGTATATTCTGGTGCTGTGATTCGGTCATTTTGCCGTTATCATCATATTTGTTGACTGTGTATCCTTCCAGTTCCCCGTTCTTGTTGTACTCTTTGCATTCCGTCAGCAATCCCTGTTTGTTATAGCTACTGACGGTATATCTGCCGTCCATGTATTTGAGGGAGTCACTTTCGATGCTTCCGTCGATACCGATGCGGCGTGTCCGGCGGTAGAAATCCGTTTTGGTTTTGGGGTTTGTCTTCACTTCGAAGATGCAGTGGCCTTGCGGGTCGTATAGCCTGCTGGTTTGTACTTCGTTGGCAGGCTGCCCGTTCTTTTCGGTCACGGATAATACGGTGGTAAGCTGCCCCTTATCGTTATAGATGTAGCTCGTTGTAATGTTGCCGGTGCTGTCGGTTTCGCAGCATTTCGTCAATCTTCCCTGCGTGTAATATTTCACGGCAGTAGGGGTCGATACAATTGCTTGCAGAACGAATGGTGCTCGCAGTGCGTTGGCTTGGTCACGAAACTCCTTGTATTTGTGCGTTTTGAGAAACTCTTGCAGTAAACCGAGCGATTCAGAGTTGACTATTGCCGGCTTCAAGAGCTCAAAGTCCGCCTTTTCACTGAGATATTCAAGATCGTTCAGGTGAGTCCGGGTGCCGGTGGCCAGATAAGGTGTATTTTTATAGTCATCAATAATCTGCCGGATGGCGGTGGCATTTCCTTCTTTTTTCAGGCTGTCGATGCGTTGAAACAGGAAGTCGTCGTATAAGGTACGGACTTCGGCAAGGTAGGGGCGTGGACCTCTCGTTTGATAATATTTCTGCATTTCGGGGTCCTCAAAGAAAGCTTTGAAGTTGGCAGGAGTCGGTGCGGCTTTCACCAGTTGGTAGAGCCGTACGTTTTCGGAGGCGTTGACTTGTGCGATGAATTTTCCGTCGGGATACTCCTTGACATAAGTCCGGTAGATGGCAGGCGAAGGAGTTTTGAGCATTCCTTCCAGCAGTGCTACCTCACGGAGGTTCTGTAGCCTTTGCAACATGGAGGAATCAGCCGGATATTCGGTGGCGTGAATGCTGTCCAGCAGTGCCCGGCTGAAAGGAATCTTGTCTTTTGAGGCTTCCAGCAAGCTGATGATTGACTGATCCGCCTTTTCCCGTATGTTGGAAAGCTGTATCTTTTCCCCTTCACAGATTCCCGGAAAATAGCTTTGGGCGGCTTTCTCGTAGCAGCCGAAGTAGAGGGTGGCTGCCTGCTCGCTTTGTTTGTTCCAGAGATCGTTGAGCACATCCATTAATGATAACTCTTCGGCATAATATGCCTTTGTTTCGTCATCCAGTTTTTCCCGGTTCTTCTGCCATTTGTCGGCGTCGTTGTCGTTCAGATACCTTAGCAGCTTTTCCATGCGGCTTTGCTTTTGCGCCATTGCCTGCTGTGGTATACAGGCGACGAGGCACAAGCATAAAATAAATGATAAAAATATACTCTTTTTCATTGCTTTGAGTGGTTAGGTTAAATAGTTAGTGATGAAAAATCATAAAAATATCTTCATTGTCAAATGAATGTTATACTTTTGTCGTATTGAAACAAATTTGAATGCCAAGGGTTTGTTAAAAATCCTCATTGTTTTTATAATGCTGTTATGAATACCAACTATATAGAGGAATTAAATGAGAGTCAGTGTGCAGCAGTGACTTATAACGACGGTCCTTCGCTGGTGATAGCCGGTGCAGGTTCGGGAAAGACACGTGTCTTGACTTATAAAATTGCCTATCTGCTGGAGAACGGCTATCAACCGTGGAACATCCTGGCACTGACCTTTACCAATAAGGCAGCGCGTGAGATGAAGGAACGTATAGCCCGCCAGGTAGGTATGGAGCGGGCGCGCTATCTGTGGATGGGCACTTTCCATTCCGTCTTTTCCCGCATTCTCCGTGCCGAAGCACAACACATCGGATTCACCTCCCAATTCACCATTTATGACTCGGCGGATAGCAAAAGCCTGATCCGCTCCATCATCAAGGAGATGGGGCTGGACGAAAAGACTTATAAACCGGGGATGGTACAGGCACGCATTTCGAGTGCCAAGAATCATCTGGTTTCTCCTACGGGATATGCCGCCAATAAAGAAGCTTATGAAGGGGACATGGCAGCCAAAGTGCCAGCTCTCCGTGATATATATACCCGTTACTGGGAAAGGTGCCGGCAGGCGGGAGCGATGGATTTCGACGATTTGCTGGTGTATACTTATATTCTGTTCCGTGACTTTCCGGAGGTGCTGGTCCGTTACCGGGAGCAGTTCCGTTATGTATTGGTGGATGAGTATCAGGATACGAACTATGCGCAGCACAGCATCGTACTCCAACTGACGAAAGAGAATCAGCGTGTTTGTGTGGTAGGGGATGATGCGCAGAGTATCTACTCTTTCCGTGGAGCGGATATCGATAATATTCTCTATTTCACGAAGGTTTACCCTAACACAAAAGTGTTCAAACTGGAGCAGAATTATCGTTCTACGCAAACCATTGTCTGCGCTGCCAACAGTCTGATCGAAAAGAATGAACGCCAGATTCGAAAAGAAGTATTTTCTGAAAAGGAAAGAGGTGAACCCATTGGTGTATTCCAGGCTTACAGTGATGTGGAAGAAGGGGATATCGTAGCCAATAAGATAGCTGAACTGCGTCGGGAACATAGTTATGGTTATGCTGATTTTGCGATATTATATCGTACGAATGCGCAGAGCCGTGTTTTCGAAGAGGCTCTTCGGAAACGGAGCATGCCTTATAAAATCTATGGCGGGCTTTCGTTCTACCAGCGTAAGGAGATTAAGGATGTTATAGCTTATTTCCGCTTGGTAGTGAATCCGAATGATGAAGAAGCATTCAAGCGGATCATTAATTATCCTGCCCGTGGTATCGGTGATACGACGGTTGGAAAAATAATATCGGCAGCCACGGAAAATGGTGTCAGCCTTTGGGCAGCGCTCTGTGAGCCATTGAGCTACGGGCTGAATATCAACAAAGGGACGCATGGCAAGCTGCAAGGTTTCCGTGAACTGATAGAAGGCTTTATGGCCGGTCAGGCTGACAAGAATGCCTATGAGATAGGAACGGACATCATCCGTCAGTCCGGCATCATCAATGATGTTTGCCAGGATACTTCACCGGAGAATCTGAGCCGTAAGGAAAACATAGAGGAACTGGTGAATGGAATGAATGACTTCTGCGCTTTGCGGCAGGAAGAAGGAAATCCGAATATTTCTCTGACAGATTTTCTTTCGGAGATCGCTTTGCTTACCGATCAGGATTCGGACAAGGCTGATGATGGAGAAAAGATCACGCTGATGACCGTTCATTCGGCCAAAGGGCTGGAATTTAAAAACGTATTTGTAGTGGGGCTGGAAGAAAACCTTTTCCCCAGTGGCATGGCGGGCGATTCTCCCCGTGCGTTGGAAGAAGAGCGCCGTTTGTTCTACGTGGCTATTACCCGTGCGGAAGAACATTGCTATATTTCCTTTGCCAAGACCCGTTTCCGTTATGGAAAGATGGAGTTTGGAAGTCCCAGTCGTTTTTTGCGTGACATTGATGTGAATTATTTGCAGTTGCCGCATGAAGTCGGAGTCAGTCGTGCGGTGGACGAAGGTGCAGGACGTTTCCGCAGGGAGATCGAAGGCGGGTTTGCACGTACGGCATCCCCTTCACGTACACCTTATGGAAGTAATTTCTCCGACCGTGAACGTCCGAGAGCTCAGGTGATTGCTCCCAGTGTGCCGAAGAATCTGAAGAAGGTTAGTGCGGTGAGTGGCAGTAATGCGAAGCCGGCTTCTGCCGGTTCGGCATCTGTTACAGGGGTGCAGGCAGGACAGATGATAGAGCACGAACGTTTCGGCTTGGGTGAAGTGATCAAAGTAGAAGGAACGGGTGATAATGCAAAAGCAACGATTCATTTTAAAAATGCAGGGGACAAGCAACTATTGTTGCGTTTTGCACGTTTTAAGGTGATAGAGTAATCATAGTAAATTTAGAGATGATGAGAAAACAACTAACTGTCATTCTGCTTTCTGCTCTGATGTTGGGCGGATGTGCATCGGGACGTATGGGAAATCCCGGAGCAATTGTAGGTGGTGCTGCAATTGGGGGAAGTCTGGGAAGTTCGATCGGCGGACTTATCGGAGATAATAATCATGGCTGGAGAGGCGGATATCGTGGCTCTGCCATTGGAAATATTGTTGGAACCATTGCCGGTGCAGCGATAGGGAATGCGCTGACTGCTCCTAAACCGGACCCGATAGAGGAGTATGCCTATGTTCCGGAAGTCAGGCAAGGGCAATCTCATTCCAGATACAAACCTCGTACACAGGTTCAGCAGCAGATGGCCCAGTTGAAGCTGCGCAAAATTCGCTTTATTGATGATAACCGGAATCATGCGATAGATGGCGGAGAAAGCAGCAAGATCATCTTTGAAATCATGAACGAAGGAAAGAAACCTGTCTATGATGTGGTTCCTGTCGTAGAGACGGTCGGAAAAGTGAAACACATTGGTATTTCTCCTACCGTGATGATAGAAGAGATTCTTCCGGGTGAGGGCATTCGCTATACAGCCACTGTTTATGCAGGAAGCAAACTGAAGGATGGCGAAGTGACCTTCCGTGTAGCGGTATCCGATGAGAATGGGGTAATCTGTGATTCTCAAGAGTTTACGCTGCCTACACAGCGCGCGGACTAGGATAAGAATAGCTCGAAATAGTTGATTTAACATGGTGACACTATGTGCTCGGGATAGTGACACCATCCTTGGTACATAGTGTCACTATGTTAATGGGATAGTGACACTATCTTTTAATAGCCATCTCCATATAGGGATTATATGTATTTTTTTGTTGTCGATAGTTATTTCTTCGGTTTCGTCATCGGTCAGAACCATGCCTTCGGTGAGATTATATGCATTGAGTGCAGAAACTAATCCATTTATTTCACGCTGCCTTGTTTTTTCATCTTTCATCGAACGGGTGACTTGACAGGCGGATACAATATGTCCGTTTTCACGCATGATGAAATCACATTCTATTCCGTCATCATGATAATAAACATCTTTTCTCTGGCGTTTTATCTCAATAAACACTAAATTTTCAAGTAATTGCCCGATATTATCAGTAGCATTGAAGCCCACTTTGCCGATAATCGCATTATCAATGAAATAAACTTTCTTTTGATTATTCATCTGCTTCTTTACAGACCAGTCGAATTTCATCACTTGAAACAATAGATAAGTATTTTCAAGATATTCCAGATAATTTTTAACCGTTTCCGTATGCTTGATACCTATCGTTTTTGCTAATGAAGTATAAGAAAAGCGTTTGGTTGCATTACTAGCCAAGTAATAAACCATTTCCAGCAACTCCCTTTCACCATTTAATTTGTTTCGGGTGACAACATCCTTATAAATGATGTTTTCATAGAGTGTGGATAGGTAATTAGTGTTTGGGTCTTTGATATAACGGGGAAAACCGCCTGTTTTTACATATTCATCAAAGTATCTTTTCAGTATACTTTTTCCTGTGGTAGTATAAAAGTCTTTTTGTTGCGGATATACTTCTTTTATTTTTAGAAACTCAGGAAAAGAGAAAGGATATAATTCTATTTGGCAATAACGTCCGGTAAGATGTGTTCCCAATTCTCTGCTTAACATATTGGCATTAGAGCCTGTTACAAAGACTTTGCATCCACTGTCATGCAGTCTCCGTACAAACCTTTCCCAACCGGGAATATTCTGTATCTCATCAAAATAGAAAGTCTTCTGTTCTCCGAATAACTCAATAAAGGCTTCATACAATGTTTGAAAATCATCGACCTTGAAATTGATGAGCCGCTCGTCATCAAAATTCATGTAATAGTCTTGTTCTGTTTGCTGCGAACGTATTTGCTGCAAAAGTACGGATTTCCCACATCTTCGTATACCTGATATAACTAACACTTCGGGACTGTTTACTAAACTTATATCAATATCCCTTTCTATCATTTGTGATATATCTTTTTCGCGTTGATCGAATATGATATGCTTTAATAGTTCTTTCATAATAATGGGCGCTTTTATTTGCAAAGATATAAAACTTCTCATTATAAACGAGTAAAATTAGGAAAAATTGCTCATTGTAAATGCGTAAAAAAACATAGAACTTCTCATTTATAATGAATGGCAGACGCTAATCTTTAGACAATGTTAATGAGACAGTGACAACAAAATGATGTTTGCATTTTAAATTATTATGCTGTATCTTTGTTACATAACAAATAAAACAGATAACAATGAATCCTCTTGATCTTTTTTTTGGAACTGGTGATGCTGTTAGAATGATTTTTAAACTAGGCTATGTGCCAGAAGAAAGCGAATTTTATGAATTGACTTGTGATCAGTATAAATACTACTTTGAAATTTATGGTCATACTGATGAAAAATTACGTTATGCTGCTTCTCTGTTGCCTTCTATATTTAGTAAAGATACACCTTATTCACGTGACGTGGAACCATAAATAAAAAAACATAATGAGAACTGTAAGTCTGATAACACTGTCTATCCTTATTTGTGCATGCTCTGTCAATAACAAGAATCTTCCTGATGGAATTGAGGTAATACCCGTAGAAATAGATGAAGTCTCGCAGGATGCCTCATCATTTTTAGAGAAAATAGAGATTGTGCCTTTGGAAACGAACGACTCATCTATCTTTCATAGATGTAATAAAGTCATCTACGATCAAAGTTCGGATCTATTTGCAATTTATACCAGTGATCAAATTGTTTTCACGTTTTCGGGAAATGGGCAATATATAGCAAATTCGAAGAAAATGAAAGGACAGGGGCCGGAAGACTATGTAATGGTATTGGATATTAATTTTAATCCTTATTTAAAAGGCATAGACTTGCTAAATCCTTATGGGACAATATATACTTATAGTCCGACATTCGAACTGCTAGCCAAGAGAAAGTTTAAACCGGAATTTCCATTGGAATATTTGATGGCTTTAGATGCTGAAAATTATATTTAAATAGTAATGACTAGTAGAAAAAATAGCTCGTTGATAGAAGTAGTGTATGTGGGAAAAATTATTATGATACTTTTTCTAACTATGTCATCCTGTCAACGACAGGTTTCATGTCATAAAGGTGATATTGAAATTATTGATGTCTTGAATAGAAATCATCCTATAGAAATCAATCTATACGATATTGTGGATAGTGTCAAATACGTTCCATTGGGAACAGGTGAATGTTTATTAAGTGAGATTGAATGCATAAAGAATGATGGGAAATTCTATTTTGTCAAAGATTCAAGAGGGGTATTTGTATTTGATGAAGAAGGATATTTTATTAATGAAGTAGGTCATAGAGGTATAGGGCTGGGTGAATATGTGTATTCGGACAATTTTTATTTAGATCGTGATAATAAATTGGTATGTCTTATCTGTAATTCTGAGAGAAAATTTTACAATATACTTATTTGGGAGCTTATTCTAATACAATTCAATTAGATACCGAAGATGCTAACATTGAGTATGCCATGATGTGTGGTGAAGGAGAGCTTATTGCGTATTATCCGTTACCAAATAATTATTCTCAAAACCAAAGTGAATACAGTGTGTGCAGAATCAAGAATGACTCATTAATTGGTGAAACGCTGTTAAAAGCAAAAGAAATAGGGACTCAAAATATACATTATCCTTTTCTACATTATCAAATAGCATTATTAGATAATCAATATTTTTTTATATCGGTATTGTCGAATGAGCTTTTTGTATATGAGGGAGGTCAAATAATGCCTGGATATTACGTAAATATACCAGAGAATGAGCCAAGTGAGGATTTTATAGAAGAACATAAAGACTTGAATTTTTTTGAATTAGTTGAAACATTGAAAAAAAGTAATATAGGTTTGGGAATCACTGCCATTGAGTCTTCTTCTGATTATTTATTTATGTCAATTAGCAATAAAAGTACGTTGATATGGGATAAAAAAAGATCAATTCAAATATCTGATATTTATGATCCTGATTTGAAACTTTATTCTGATTTACTTTTATCTGGTGGAGTATCAGATGAACATTTAGGTTTTTATTCTGCAGATTTTCTTTGTGCTAACAAGGAGCTTATATTGAAAGGCAATGATAGATCTCTAGCTAAATTGGTTGGAAATTTATTAGAAGATGATAACCCTGTCGTGTATCAATATTACTTCAAGAAAAATGCTATAGATATATTAATTGAAAAATATGGAATTTGATTATAACATTGTTTGTTGAATTCTCTTGTAAAAAAATGCTTTTAATAGAATTACGATCGAAATTGTCAATGCCTGTTTTTTCTTTTTACATTCTAAAAATACAAAAGAAATGATTGCTATTTGGGAACGTGACCAATTTGGATATCCAGTTTGTATTGATGAAAAGCATGTATCTGGATTTTGGAGATGCGGAGGTGAAAGTTGAAGGTTTGCTTAGACAGCCGGAGGGAAGAGAACCGATTCCGGTGAAGAAAGAAGAGAAATAACAGAAGATGCTACAAAAAGATATCAATATTTGAAGAAATCGAGTAATATACTGCTCCCATTACTTAAATTTTTCAATGATGATTATGTTATGTTTATTTGGTAAAGACAGATAGAGGATATGGAAGTCATTTTACGTATAACAGAAAGCAGAAGAAAGTTTTTTTGATCAAAGAAGGGGAGCCTTTTATTATGTATCTCTGTTTTGGCATAGTTGATAATGCTTTGCTCTCAATTTGCAAACCTGATTTTGTTCATAGAGTGGTAGATCGTAAGTTGATGCCGTCTGAGGAAATTCGTAAAATGGAGGCTTTGAAAGAAGATGATAATCCTGTTATATTGAAATGTTATTTGAAACGATGAAGCTAAATTGGTGAATTGTAGGTCGGATAGGTGAAATATATTAGTGTTATTTGAATGGAATTATGTTAAGTGAATATTTTAAACAAATTCTTTTTGTTCATTTATATATGGCGTGTTTCTTTAAAACCAAAGAGGTGTTGGTTTTAAAGAAACGGGGTCTTGGTTTTAAAGGAACGATACTTTGGTTTTAAAGGAAAACTGTCGTTTTCTATGGTGTTGATAATCAATTGTTTATGAAGATGAGATTTTACTCTTCTAAAATAGTAAATTATTCAGTCAAATAGGCTCTGAAAGTGATGATAAAGATGTGACGACATTTATATTATGGACATTAATCTTTTCACAAAATGGCTTTTGCTCTAATTTTAGTAGACTAAATAATATCTTTTTAGAGGAAAAGCTATTGATAGTTGTGAAATATGTTATCTTTGTAGTACAAAACGAACTAAAATAAAGCAAAATGAGACCTAAAAGAATAATACTGTTGTTTGTTATAGCTTGTGTCGGAGGAGTTATATTCTTTTTTGTATGCAAATATACCTATGATTTTAAAGTAGTTAAGCTTAAGGAGAAAGCGCGAAACGCTTTTATTGGGGCGGTTGATCAAGAACTAAGAAACCGGAGTGTTGATGGAGATTGTTCATTTAATTTGGATGCAAAAGCGGCTATGAGTGCTGAAATTCCAGATTCTGTATATTTTGAAGATGAAACAGGGAAACGTTGGTATCGGTTAGATCCCAAGAAGAATCGTATGAATATTACGAATAATTCTACATTACGCGCTTTGCACTCTTTTGCTTTTGGAAAAAAAGAGCTTCTTGCTGATTCTTTGAATGCCGTATGGAACGAGCAATTACGAAAGTCAAATATTTTTCTTGAATCAGCTTTGTGTGTTTCATTAATAAATATAGATGGAAGTATAAAATCACAAAATACATGTTGGAACGAATGGTGTAATTCTTCAAATTTGGTTTTTACTTCTTATATAGGTTATGCTTGTGAGATAGAGATAATAGGATATTTGTGTTATTCAGTGTGGAGTATAATGTATAAGGAAATCTTTCTCTATCTATTATTATATATAGTTTTGGTGTATGGATTTTATAAATCTTTTATAGTTCTTCGTCGTAAGTTGTATTCGTTACCTAATAAAGAAATAATAGAAATAGAGGTTATAAAAGAAGTTCCTGTTGAAGTACCGGTAATTAAGGTAGTGCAGAATATAGATGCCACTATACATTCATATAAATTGAATGAACGTTCTATATTTTATTCGGAACGGAATATTCTAGTAGTTGATGGGGTTGAGAAAAAGATTCAGCCTCAGACTTGTCGAATATTAGAATTATTTTTAGAAGAAAAAGATCATAAATATATGTTGGAATACAGTGTAATAATGGATAAACTATGGCCTGACGGATCAGGTAATACTTTACGAATGCATAAAGCGGTAGATCGTTTACGTGCATTATTTAAAGAAAATGATCTTTCTATAAACATACAGAGGAAAAATAGTGCATATCAACTAATTTTTTGGGAAAACCTTTTTGAACAGGCAAATAATAAAAATGTCGATGAAATGGAGATAATTTGAATTCTTGTTTGATTGTTTATAAAGAAAATATGGTTAGGTCCGAAATGGTCATATCTATTTTTTGCTTATTTTTTGTCTCAGTACTATTTTTGCACTTTTAATTAATCATTTAGTATATAAATAGTATGAAAAAATTGGTTGTTTTTTTGTTTTGTATAGTAGCGATTTTGCTTGTTCAACATTTAGGTTCTGATAAAAATGTGCAAAGTGCTTTGCTTCTCTATAATATAGAAGCTTTAGCTGATGATGAGCATGTTGCTATTACTCAGTGTTTTGGAAAAGGTTCGGTGGATTGTCCTAAATCTCATAGGAAGGTTGAATATGTTTTTGGAGGATATAGTCTTGAGGGGTTATATTAGGCTTTTGCCTCTTTTGCTCCTTATTTCTTGTGGTACGAAGCAGGTGGAATATCCAGATAATGTGTTCTTTTATTCTCAATTTCCACAAGAAAAAGAGTTAAAAGGAGAGATTATAGAGTTGGATTCTATTTTTTTTCGCTATCCATTTCGCGTACGTGTAGAAGGAGATAAGGTCATTGTGATGGATTTGCACGGTATTGATTATTATGCGCATCTGTTTCAATATCCTAGTTTTCGATATTTATCTTCTTTTGGAAGGCGTGGCGATTCACCTGCAGAAATGCTGTCAATAGAAAATATTCGTTTTTACAATCATAATATATGGACATTAGATGCTAATAAAAGAGAATTAATAAGGTTAGGTTTTTCTTCATCCGATGATTTACTACTCCGTGACGAAGTGGTAACATTGGGTGAAGATATTTTAAGACCGCTTGATTTTGCTATATATAATGATACTTCCTTTATTATTCCAGATTATTCAGGTGATAGTCGTTTATGTTGGGTAAACCGTAATGGAATCTCTATGAGCAAGATTGGTACTATTCCATCAGTAAAAAAGAAAGCATTACAAAATGCCCGTCCAGCTTTAGCGCAAGCATGGCGAAGCTTTCTTGATTACAATTCGCATAATAATGTGTTAGCAATGGTAACGCAATTAGGTGAAGTGCTTGAAGTATATAATCTAAAAGATAGTACGTATGTTGTTCGCATTGGTGAAAATGGAGAACCAGAATTTAAAGTAGCTGATGGCTATGGGATACCGACAGGAATTATGGGATTTAGTGATGTGCAAGTTACGGATAGCGCTATTTATACAGTGTTTCACGGTACTTCATTCAAAGATATTGCTCAACAAAGTGGCCGTTTGCCCGATGGAGGAAAGTATATATATGTCTTTGATTTGGATGGTGAACCACGATGTAAATATGTACTTGATCATTATGTGTGTGGTATTTCAGTAAATGAAACAACTAAAATGATCATTGCAACAGATGTAAATAGTGACCAACCTATTATTAAGTATCATTTCAAATGAGGAGGATATATTTCATTGGTTGTGGTAGGTAGAGTTTATTCTTGACAGCTATTAGCTAAAATAAGCTCTACCCATCCACTTTAAGGAGATTACCACCACCTCTGTCTTCCGTTTTCGTAGGTGAATATTCTTTCTTCTTTTCCACTGTTATGGCATTTCAACCATAATAATGCGTTAGCAGGTACTTGTTTATATTCTAAATACCAATTTGCCGCCGTCTGTTTGCCAAGTGATTTCCATCCCTCTTTTTCTGTCCAATAAAATAGTTCATATTGATAACCTGGAATAATGCCATTAGTATTACTACGTGGGATTAGTTCTATATGAGTTAGTTGTTGTGGACTTCCTAGGTCGACTGTTAACTGATTAGTAGACATTGTGTAATATTTATTATATTTTCCGTCTTGTAGCATTTCAAGACTAGGGTTGTTTACCATTCCGTCATACAATTGAATGGGTTTTAATAATGTTGTATCCTTATTTTCATCCAATCCTATGAAAGATAATTCAGCAAGACAACAGTCTTTTTCTTCAGGAGCAATAAAACGTATATAACGATATTTTTTTTGGGTGTTAATAGTGATTTTTTGTCTATAATATGGTATACCATTTATTGCTGTAAGACTATCTGCTTTTTTAAAGTCCTTTTGGTTAGAAGCTTCAAAATATCCGCCTTTTAATTTAACAGCATGTGTTGCAGTATAAGAGTAGTAAGTATATTTGGCTGATAAATAGATATTGTTTTTTTCTGTTTTATCTGTATATATATAGTGTACATCCCCTTTTTCATCCAAATAAAATGGTTTTCCTGCTGCTATCATGTGTCTGTTTTCATATATTGCAGGCAAATACATGATATTTCTTCCCATATTTTGAAAGAGTGCCTCTTTATTCTGTTTGATTTCTGAGCATGCGATTGGTATCCATTCGCCCTGTTCAGATACACATAAGTATCCGACATTATGTTCTTGGGTATCCATTTCTATTCGGACATCCGAACAGATAATATATTCGTCTGTTACATCTTTTATACAGAGAGAGAATTCTGGGACTATTTCTCCTACATTAGCTATTTCCAGTATGTGTTTTCTGTCAGGTTGTACGGACCAAGTATGTCTATATACTTTGGGAATCGTTTTTGAGTATTGAACTTCTATACCTTCGGGGAGATCTCCTTTTTTTATATCAAGTGTTTTGCCTTGTAGAAAGGAAGCACTACCGAATAAAACACTTGTGTTTTTTGAACTATTATCGTTTTCCAATAATTCTTCTTGTTTAATAGTGACAACTTTTACTATACCGTGCTTACCGGTGTAGTTTCCCCAATGGGGTACATAGTCCATAGTAGCAGGGATTCCTATAGAGCGAAGAAGCATGGCTCTGTAACGTACTATATCATAGCACCGTCCCATTTGCATGAGATTAACAGCTGACATGTTCATAGAATATGGATAAAGTGATTCTATCCCCCTTTGCGTGCGCAGTGAGATTGCTTGTCTGCTACTTACCCTATTAATATCAGTAATATTTAAATATTTACCTGCCCTTTTTGAATATTCATTGTAAAATTGCGGTCGCCAGTGCTCTATTTGTTCATTCCCTAAACGATAAGGTAGAATATATTCACAAAAAGTATCAAAGTCAATCCCTTTTGCCCATGGATTTGTTTTCCATGCACGATAGGCAAATTCTACATTTTGTATTAAGAAGTTTGCCGTAACAGTACGACTATCCCACTTTATCTCAGTTTTTTCTTGTCGCTGTGTCTTTTCGCAGATGGAGTCCATGATTGATGAAAATAGATCATAATCGGGATATCTTGTCATTCCTGGATTGGTCTGTTGAGTTAATACAGTATCTATTATATTAAAAGCACGATTCATCGTGTCCATTTGTGGGCTATGGTATGCATAATGAGCATACATATCTTTGATTAGGAAGAACATTGCTTTTTGTTTAAGGCTGTCTTTCTCTTGACTGTAGTAAGATAAAGCTTTTTCCAGTTCTCTTTTACGGTCTTCGGCCTGTTCCAGAGTTTGTTGTAACATCTGTTGGTATGAATCAGTGCAGGAGGTGGTATTCATGCCGTAGATCAGTATGCAGATTATATTCAATATATATTTTCTCATGATTTTTTTTCTTATTTTTTATAAATACGTATACCATAGTCATCAATGAGTGGAGGGAAACTAAGCCAAGATTCAAAAGAGTGCTTTCCATCCGACTCATAGCGTACAATATATTTGCCAGGGGCTAATATTGTGTCATATTTTTCAACTCCAATAATTTGTACAGGGATATTGTTTGTCATGGCAGGTTTCCAAATTATCTCTTGTGATTGTTCCTTTATTATCCAGCATTTGTCGGCAAAAACAATAGAATCATTTGTACTTTTATCTTTGGCTATGTATTTACGTCGCTGATTTGAATGAAAAATTGTAATATTGGATTCTTCATTTAGTATAAAATATCGTGAAGCATTCATTCTGTCGGATACATAGTTGATAGCTGTTAATGGAGATGCTTTTAGATAATCACAGGGAAGCGAATGAGGGAACAATGTATCATAAACTTCTTTTAGTTTTTGGTATTCATTATGGTTGTTTATTCTGCTTGCTAGTCTGATATGCGATTGTAATTCTTTTATATATAATGCTATGTATGGTGATTTTCTTTTCTCTTTTAGCTGTAAACAAAGTTTTTCTTTAGACTGATTGAAGTCTATTTTACAATAATTTGGTTCAAAGGTGTTCTTCAATATATCCAATGCAATAGGAGATAGTAGTAAATCTGGATTTCCGTTAGAATCAAAAGGAGATAATCCTTCTTTATTAGGATATATGATAGCGATAGTTTTTCTTAAATCGATGAATTTAATGCATAGAAGTGTCTGGCTTTCGTCAGACATAGAACTCCACAGTACTACATGCTTGTTTAGCCTAAATGTATACCAGCCTGCCAATTGGTATATGTTTTCTACATACCATGTAGGAAAAAGATTGGGAATATCTTTACCTATCGGCATGTATTCTGTAATATTCTGCTCGTCAAAATACGAAGAAATGTATTTAGTCGTAGTCAATATGTTTTTTGTATTCCATGAATGCTTCTCTTCTATCTTTAATGTATTTTTGTAGAAATCGTTATAAGCTTCGGGGAATTGCCTATGAATCAAATGTTTCATATAAAATGATATATTTTCATTATATAGAGGGAGTATTGAAGGCTGGTTCTCGGGAATATGTATAATATCTTTTACCAAGAGTTTTTCTTTGTTTATACTTCGTATAGACATGTAACAACGTAAAAGTGAATCTTCATTTATATGTTCATTTCTTATTTCTTTTGTTAGAATTAGTGGTAGAGATAAAGTTTCTATCCATTTCTCTCCAAGATTAGTTGTTTCATTAAAATTATTTTTAGTCAGAGTTTTATTGTCATCTGTTATAAAATAGTTGTATTTTCTGATTCCATATTCTTTAAATAGTGCTTCTATGTGATCGGTCGATGGAGAACGGTTGGAACATGCGGTACATGTAACAATATAGATATATATTAGCAAAAATAGTATCAAGGATAGAATTTGTTTTTTCATAATATGATAACTTATAGTAAAATAATTGCTGCAAATGTAGTGAATCTTGATATAAATATGCATGGATTATTATGCATATATATGGAAAAACTGGTATGCTTCTAGTTGGTCCGAAATGGTCAGATTTTGTCTTTGGGAATGTTCTTATCATTGCTTATTTTTGTATATATAATTAATTGAGTGAATGCGCTACTCTGCTAATGTGCTATATGGAAGTCTATTTTTTAAGAATTAGAAACTATTCAGCCAAAATATTAATTGATTATCAGTAATTTGAGCAATATATCTTGCTGGCAAATGTGTAACAATGCGTATGCTTTCTTTTGTATTGCTTGTAATTCGTTTAATTTGCTGCATTTTACTGCTAAAACATATAAAATTTGAGCAAAATTACAGAATATTAGACTGAATAGTTACGATTGTGTCTTTGGAAACGAACGACTCATCTATATTTCATAGAGGTACTAATAGTGAAACAAATATCAATAATAAAAGTTGTATAAGAAATAAATGGCACTCCCATTCATTCTTATATATTGTATGAAAATATTGTATTTCATGCGGAACAAAAGATGATAGAAGTAGATGGTGTAAGAAAGAAAATTCCAACTCAGCCTAGTCATTTATTATGGCTCTTTTTAAAAGAAAAGGAAAACGGATACATTTTAAAGGATAATTATAATATGGTAAATTTGTGACCGGATAAAACAGGTACAACATACCGAATTCATAAAACGATAGGGCGTTTACGTCTTTTACTTCAGGAAATGAACAAATCAATAGATATTATAAGAGGGAACGAAACTTATCAATCGTTTCTCTGAAGGAGTCTTGAGTAAATAATGAATACCCCAAAATGTCGATGAAATGGGGAATTTAGAGTTGGTCCGAAATGGTCAGCTCTTTTTTTTGGCAACTCATACCTTGTTTTTTACCTTTGCTTCCATAATTAATCTATTAAACAAAAATAATATGAAAAAGATAGCTGTGTATGTAGAGGCTTTAGATACGGATGTAAATAATGATCAGCCAATAGTTAAGTTCTATTATGGTTAGGGATGAGATAATTAATTTGATTAAAAAGGAGCAAGATGATGAATTGCTAAATCTTGCCGGATTATCGAACATCATCTGCTCCTTAAACTCCACAAAAAAAGGAGGTGAGGCAAAGGTAAGAATAATATGATTTTTAGCAAATAAGTTTTTGCTATTGTTTTAGAAATGTGAGTCTTAATTTATAAAGTAAAATGTTTATTATGAAAAAGAAATTAGTAGCTGTAATCTCATTGTTTGTTATTATTTTAATTGGAGGATATACAGTTTACTCTTCACAGAATAATGTGAAGTTGTCTGATCTGGTCTTAGCTAATGTGGAAGCGTTAGCTGAATATGAATCTCCTGATGTTGAAATTACTTGTAATGGGAAAAAAAATACTCCTCCTGGTAGATGCTGGCATCAGTATGATGATTGTGATTTAGGGTGGTTTCATCATCCTGAAGATTGCCGATTTTCTGGTAGTATGAGTGATACTTGTCTTACTCCTTGCGAGTAGAAGTATAGATTTTGTGAGACTGACTAGAAAGAAGAGCTTTTGATAATTCTACTTTTTACTTTTGTCTGTAAATCAGAATTATTGGACTTTCTAGTCAGTTCCTATATAAAAATGTGATACAATGAAAAAAATAAGTGTAATAATCTTGGCAATTGTTATTGTTGCGTGTACTGCAAGTAATAAAAACGTACCAGATGGAGTTGAAATAGTACCCGTAGATGTGCATAAAGTTTCTAAAGATGCTTCATCTTTTTTAGAAAAAATAGAGATTGTTCCTCTAGAGACCAACGACTCATCTATCTTTCATAAATGTAATAAAATCATTTATAATAAAAGTATGGATATGTATGCTCTTTATACTAGTGATCAATTTGTTTTTACTTTTTCTGGTAATGGAAAATACATTGATAATTCGAAGAGAATGAATGGTCAGGGTCCTAAAGAATACAATATGGTATTAGACATTAATTTTAATCCTTATTTAAAAGGGATTGATATGCTCAATCCATATGGAACAGTATATACTTATAGTCCGACATTTGGACTTTTATCTAAGAGACAATTTAAACCAGAGTTTCCTGTAGATTATCTGATGGCGCTAGATTCAGATAATTATATTTTCAATCATCCTTTTGTATGGACAAATCAAGAAGTATCGTTTATTGACTTAAAAACGCAGCAATCAGTCAATGCTAATTATGAAGGAACTATTTCTGGAAACACAATGAGTAATGATTGTTTTTATCGTATAGGTGAGCATTTTTATTTTGTACCATTTGGAGTAAATTATTATTTTTATCAAATAGATGCGAAAGAAAAGAAACTTACCCCGATTATATATCTTGATATGGGAGATGCTGAAGTCAAGGCTGATGGTTTACCTGGACGGGCAGTAGGAAAGAGGAATAGTTCTGATGAAGAAAAAAGAGAAATTACAAAAGAGGCTACAGAGAGATATTTATTTTTGAAATATTCTTCACAGAAGCTTTTGCCGGTACTTAAATTTTTCAATAATGATTATGTGTATGTTTATTTAACAACGACCGATAGAGGATATGGAAGTCATTTTATTTATAACAGAAAAATAAAAGAAGGTTTTCTAGTAAAAGATGGCAAGCCTTTCATAATGTATCCTTGTTTTGGGATAGTTGATAATGTATTACTTTCTATTTGTCAACCTGATAGGATATCTGAAGTTGTAGTTCGTAAATTAATGGCACCTGACGAAATACAAAAGATGGAGCAATTGACAGAAGATGATAATCCTGTAATAGTAAAATATTATTTAAAAAAATGATACGTTTAATAAGTTTGTTGTTTGTAACTATATTACTAACTTCATGCAAGGAGTCGAGGGTAGATAAAATAACACGTTTAGTTAATGAGTGGAGTGGAAAGGCGATTCGATTTCCTGATAATATGTGCCTAACGTCTTATGCTAATGATACAGTTATAATGAAATATGAAAGAGAAAAACTCCCTTATACTATATTGAATTATGTGGATACAATTGGTTGTATGAGCTGTAAGTTGCAATTACCAAGATGGAAAGAGATGTTAGAAGAAATAGATTCTGTTTACCCCAATAAGGTGAACTGTTTAATGGTATTCTATCCAAAGGGGAAAAGAAAGTTTATTAAACATTTAAGAGATAACCATTTTGATCGCTTTGTGTTTATAGATGAAATGGATTCTTTAAACAGAATGAATAATTTCTTACATGAAGAGCATTTATGTACATTTCTTCTCGATAAAAATGATAAAATTATAGCAATTGGAAATCCAATACTTAACTATAATGTAAAGAAAATGTATTTAGATATTATTTCGGGAAAAACGGTATTATCATCTTATGATAAGCAGCTTTTAACTGATGTATCCATATCAAAAACAAAAATAGACTTAGGTACTTTTTCTTGGAATGATGCACAAGAAGTCGAGATACAGATTTCTAATGTGGGGAAAAATACATTAGTGATGAATGATGTGATAACTTCTTGTGGTTGTATTTCGGTAGAATATTCTAAGGAACCGATTCAGTCTAATAAGGTTTTAAGTATGAAAATAAAATATAAAGCTGAACATCCTGAACATTTTGATAAGACAATCACTATATATTGTAATATAAAGGATGCACCGCTTCGATTGAAGATAAGTGGAAATGCTGAATAAATAGTATTGAAGAGATATGGCCAAATTTTGGAAATATATTCAACATGTTGTTATAGTAGTATTGATTATAGAACTAGGATGCTTTATTGTAGGCAAAGTGTTTTCCAAGGAAGAGTCTATATCTTCTTTGGAACTTGCTTTGCGTATAGCAAAAGGTAATCGCACAGAACTTGAGAAAGTACTTTATTATTATCAGCAGGATGCTACTGATAGCCTGAAATATAAGGCTGCATGTTTTTTGATAGAAAATATGCCATATCACTCCTATACACATGGAGAACAATTGGAAAAATACAAAAAGTATTATGCGTGGCTGAAGGATAGTCATGGAAAAACTCCTGAAGAAGTAGCGGACTCTGTGAAAAAAACATTTGGTCCAATTGGACAGTTAGATAAAAAATATGATTTGCTGGAAGTCGATTCAGCTTATTTGTGCAATAATATTGAGTGGGCTTTTAAAGTTTGGCGTGAACAACCGTGGGGAAAGAATATATCTTTCGAAATGTTTTGTGAGTATTTGTTGCCTTATCGTATTGATGATGAGGTATTAGCCTATTGGCGTGAAATGTATTATGATAAATATAATCAGCTGTTGGATTCATTAAAGACGTCTGATTCGTTAGATATGGAAGATCCGGTAGTAGCTGCAAATTACTTAATAAATACATTACCTGATAAGTGGCATTATTATACTTCAACTACTCCTTACTCTTTCGGGCATATCGGACCTGAATATGTACAATGCCTGTCAGGAACCTGTCGGGAAGTGACTGATTTTACTGTATATTTATTTCGAGCCTTGGGAATTCCTTGTACAATTGATTTTGTTCCTGTACGTAGCTATGTTAATGCCGGGCATTTTTGGTTGGTAGCCTGGGATAAAACAGGTGAAGCATATATGGCTAATTTCCCGGAGAATCTGGGAATGGTTCGCAAAAACTGGTGGTATCGTTGGGATGATAGTCCAAAAGTGTATCGATATACTTTTGATATAAACAAAGAATTATATGAGCAAATGGCGAAATATAATGAAAAGGTATATCCATTTTGGAGTTTACCGAAATTTAGGGATGTTACTTATGAATATGCTTATTCTTTTGAAAAAGAATTAGTCATTCCATTGGAAAAACTTTATAGGAATAAGAGTAGTGGGAGAATAGCTTATCTATGTGTTACTAATAGAAATAACTGGATACCGATTGATTGGACTGAATACGATGCGGGACATCTGGTTTTCCGAAATGTACGAAAAGGTACGCTAATGAGGGTGGCTACTTATGAGAATGGTACTTTGAACTTTTTGACTGATCCTTTTTATGTGGATAAGCAGAAGAATGAACAGCATTATTTCTCTGTCGAAGGAGATACACAAGATGTGGTATTGTATGCTAAATGTAATATAGATGGAGAAAATATATTTCGTGATCGAATGATAGGGGGTGTTTTTGAAGGCAGTAATCAATCGAATTTTGCAATAAGGGATACTTTATTTATCATACAAAGTAAGCCTGATCGTTTGAATACGACAGTAAGAAGTTCGACAAATAAAGAATATCGTTATATCAGATATGTAGGTCCTCCCGGAGGATTATGTAATGTGGCTGAAGTCGCATTTTATGAAAAAAATGATTCTGCAGCCTTGTTTGGAAAAATAATAGGGACTCCCGGATGCTATCAGCATGATGGAACGCATGAATATACAAATGTGTTTGATGGAAAAACGTGGACTTCTTTTGATTATTTCAAATTTACCGGAGGATGGGCAGGACTTGATTTGGGTAGGAAGGTGCAGATAGACCGTATTGTCTATACTCCCCGCAACAGGGATAATTATATTCGTCCTGGTGATATCTACGAGTTGTATTATTGTGACCGATACTGGAAATCCGCCGGAAGAATCAAGGCTACAGTTGATTCATTAGTATATAGAGGAATTCCTCGAAATGCACTTTTGTTCTTACGTAATCATACGCGTGGCGTAGATGAAAGAGTTTTTGTTTATGAAAAGGGAGAGCAACTATGGAAATAAGACTTACAATTAAACTTGTTATATTGTGGAAAACAATCATTTTATTAGGAATAATTGTCTTGCTATCTGCTTGTTTCCATTCGGAGAAGGAGGCTGTACCTTCTATTGGTATTGTTCCTGATGAACATATGTTGCTGGCTATTACTCCTGATTTCTCTATAAAAATGGCGGGAGATGCATTGAATAAACATTATCTGCGATTGAAGTCTGGAAAGCTATTTCCAGTGATAGGAATTTTACGGATAGATGGTAGGACTTATCGTTTTATGGGAGGAGATTCTTTACGTATATCTCCTATAGCTCCTCTTGCAAATGACAGTGTCGGATGGTCGGGGAAATATTCTTATTTGTTTCCTGGAAAAGGGTGGGAGCAAAAGGAATATGATGATTCTTTTTGGAAAGAAGGAAATGGTGCTTTTGGACCTGTAAAAGGTAATTCAAATATTCGTACCGCATGGGGAGCGGAAAATATATATGTCCGCAGGCATATTAAGATTGACAATAAAGATACTTTAGAAGGGCATAAAATTTATGTCTGTTATATTTGCGATGATCAGATAAAACTTTTTTGGAATGGAGATTTTTTCTCTGAAAAAGGAATAACATATCAAACACAATGTGAACGTTTAACAGATGAAGCTATTGCTCATATTTGTAATGGAACAAATGTTTTGGCAGCTTATGGACGTAACACAGGAGGCCCCGCATTGTTGGATTTTGGTCTGTATATTGAAAATAAAACTTACAGTGAAGCAGATACGGTCCTATTGAAACAAATAGATATACAAGCTACTCAAACTCACTATGTATTTCAATGCGGGGATGTAGAACTTCAGATTGATTTTGTTTCACCTTCTTTGTCGGAGATGTGGAATATGACAGGGTGGCCTGTCGGTTTCCTTTCCTATCAAGTTCGTACAGAAGATAAAAAGGAGCATACGGTAGAAATTTTGTTCGATGTGGATATGGAATGGATGTTTGGCAAGAGGAAGATTGACAGTTGGGTTGAACAAGAGTGGCGGTTTGTCAAGTCTGATAGTTTATATTTAGGTATGACGGCGGATGAAACAACGTTTTCATGCGATGATAGTCATGTTGTTTTGTCTCAAAAACTGTGTGCAGAAAATGGAAATAAAGGCATATTGTTAATAGGATGTGGAGAAGGACAGAGGATACAATATGTTGGTGAGCGTTTACAACCTCTTTGGAATAGCAATAGAACTGGAGAGGTTAAAGAATTAATGATGGCTGTTGGAAACAAGTATCAGAAACTAAGGGAAGAATGTGATAAATTGGATAAACTGTGGAATAATAAGGCATTTCAAGTGAGTGATAAGACATTTGCTGAACAGATTCTTCCTTCTTACCGTAATTTTATATCTTCCCATAGGTTTGTGTTATCTTCGGATCATAAGTCATTCTGTTTTGGAGATACTTTGGGTAATGTCAGAGAAATATATAAGAATTTTCCTGTCTTGTTATTTTTTAATCGTGTTGATTGGATGAAAAGTTTATTAAATCCGATATTCGAATATTGTGAAGATGAGCGTTGGAAAAGGAAATATCCACCTTATGATATAGGCTTATATCCGGTTGCAAGTAAACAAGTAAAAACAGATAATTGTGCAGAGGAAGCTGCTGCTAATATGTTAATGATGATGTTAGCCATTGTAGAGGCAGAACAAAATTTCAGTTATGCTGAATTGCATTGGGAACACTTGTGTTTATGGGCAAATTATCTGAAAGAGAGGATGGCAGAAAATGCTTCTCCTTCTATTGAATTATTGGATGGAAATGACGAACACGTAAAGTGTGTACTGGGATTGATGGCTTATCGTAAATTGATTCAACTAAAAGATGCGTATGAGTAGGGTGAAGAAAATTCTAGCGATAATAGAGAATTTACTATTCTTACTATTCTGTATTATAGTAATTCTATTTTTGATACAGCTATTCTGTTTTACCTCGTTTAAAATTCCATCGGATTCTATGGAACCTGCATTAAAAGATGGAGATAGAATATTAGTTAATAAAATGATAAAGGGGGCCAGATTATTTAACGTGTTCGCTGCTTTGGATAACAAAGACGTTACTATTTTCCGGATACCGGGGTTAGGTAGTTTTAAGAGAAATGATGTACTGGTTTTTAATTTCCCTTATCAGATGAATCGGTGGGATAGCATCCGGATGAACGTAATGCAGTATTATGTGAAGCGTTGTATAGCTTTGCCTGGGGATACATTGGAAATCAGAGGAGGATTTTATAAAGTGCGTGGATGTCACGAACAGTTGGGAAATTATAAAGCTCAGCAATATCTTGCCAAACTACAGCAACCGGAAAAACAAGGAATCGTAGTGGGAACATTTCCTTATGATGGAAGCTTAGGGTGGAATATTCGGGAGTTCGGACCATTACCTATCCCGCAAAAAGAGCAGATAGTAGTAATGAACCGTACTAATTATTTATTATACAGGCAGTTGATTGCTTGGGAGCAAAAGAAAAAAATACACTTAAAAGAAGAGCAGGTATTTATGGGAGATAGTCTTATTCATCAGTATTGCTTTAAAAAGAACTATTATTTTGTATCGGGGGACAATATGGCTAATTCGCAAGATTCCAGATATTGGGGAATGTTGCCGGAAGAATATATTGTAGGCAAAGCTACCCGTATTTGGAATTCAAAAGAAAAGTATACTGATCAGGTACGTTGGGAGCGGATTTTAATGAAGATCAAATAAAATAGGAGATAACAGAAAATGTTATTACAGAATAAATATAACGTTCATTTATTGATGCTGTTCGGAGTCATTGCGATTTTGAGCGTGGTAACTGTTTCGTCTTATACTATTGCGGTCGGAGATATGGCTTATCAGAAGCTATATTGGGGGCGTATGGCTATTGTGTTTGTAATATGTAGTCTTATTTCTTTATGTTTAGACAAAAGAGGAGGAAATACATTTTATTTATCAGTCGTTTGGTCTCTTATTCTATTAGGTGGAGTTGAGGCTGTTTGGGGATTATGGCAGATATACGGTTTAGCTGTTTCCAATCATTCATTATATGCGCTTACAGGCTCCTTTTACAATCCGGGACCTTATTCTGGATATTTAGCGATGGTATTTCCGATTTGTTTGAGTGAATGGTTGAATTTGAGAAAAGTAGAGAAACATACTTGGGTAGAGCGGGGTAAATATTATATGGCCTTAGGAGTATTGTTGTTAATTCTTTGTGTTTTACCGGCAGGTATGAGCCGTTCGGCATGGATAGCCGTTGCGGTTTCTGGAATATGGGTATATGGTATACACTGTTCATGGGGAACTCGTTTAAGAAAGATAGGTAAGAGGTATAAGAAAAGGGTATTTCTGGCTATGATAACAGCAGGAATAGTGCTGATAATAATTAGTTATGCTCTTTTTCAATTAAAAGTAGGTTCGGCTAATGGCCGTCTGTTAATTTGGAAAGTGAGCGCTATGACTGTTGCGGAAAAGCCATTTTTAGGACATGGTATTGGAAACTTTGCATCGGCTTATGGAATGGCTCAGGAAAATTATTTTGCTAGAACAGAGTTTACAGCTACAGAGGAACAGGTAGCCGGAAGTCCTGAATATGCTTTTAATGAATATCTGCAAATAGCTGTAGAATATGGAGTTTTATTTCTATTGGTTGTGTTGTTGATTATTAGCTTTTGCCTTTGGAAAGGGATAACTGAAAAAAAAATAAGTGCGTGTGCAGGTTTGATTTCTGTTTTAGTTTTTGCATTTTCGTCTTATCCGATGCAAATACCCGGATTTGCGATAGCATTTTATTTTTTGCTGGCTGCTTGTGTGGTAGGAAAGTCACGAATACATATTTATCTTTTTACTGTAATGATTGCTCTGTTGGGAAGTTACTATTGGAAATATAATCAGTATAATGCCTGTGAAGAATGGCTTAGATGTAAAATGTATTATAATATAGGTGCATTTCGTTTAGCCAAAGAGGGGTATGAGAAAATTTATCCGGAATTGAATGACCGGGGAGATTTTTTGTTTGAGTATGGTCATTCTTTACATAAGTTGAAAGAATATGATCATTCTACGGAAGTTCTGAAAGAAGCAATGATGCATAGTTGTGATCCTATGATTCTGAATATAATAGGAAAGAATTATCAGGCTACAGGAGAATATGAGAAAGCCGAAGAATATTTCATACGATCTACTCATCGGCTTCCGGGACGGATTTATCCGTATTACTTGTTAGCGAAACTTTATGTGGAACCGGAATATCGACATCTGGAGAAATTAAAACAGGCGGTTCAGATTGTATTGACGAAGGAACCGAAAGTGCAATCTACTGCAATAAAGGAGATGAGAGAAGAAGTGAAGAAACTTATAAAGAAATAATTTGATAATGATAATGTTTTCTAAATATCAGAATTTGATTTTGTGGAGTGATTTACTGTTTTCGCAGTATTATTTAAATAATCATCCTGTATCTCTTTTTATTTAGAAAGAAATATGTATTTTTGAGTGTGTAACTAACAAAATAAAAAATGAACAAACACAAGTTAGCATGGATCTGTCTGTCTTCTGCATTGATTATGATGACAGCTTGTAGCGGCAAGAAAAATATGGAGGATGAATCGGAAAAGGGTGTTTCCACCGTTCTTCCTATGTCTAAAAATGAGGTGACTGTAGAAATACTGAAAAGAAAGGCATTTAATCACGAACTAATGAGTAACGGCAAGATCAGTGCCCGTGGCAAAGCCGATCTACGCTTTGAAACCAGTGAAGTCATCGCCCATATCTATGTGAAGAATGGCGATCGTGTACAGAAAGGGCAGAAGCTGGCTGATTTGGATAAATTCCGTCTGGAGCAGAAATTGTCTCAGTCTGAAGATGCTTTATTGAAAGCCGAACTGGAATTGAAAGACGTACTGATCGGACAGGGGTATTCTCCTGACGATTTTAATAAAGTTCCTGTCGAAACGATGAAAATAGCCAAAGTAAAAAGTGGTTATGAGCAATCTAAATCCCAATATGAACTGGCGAAAAGAGAGATGGAACATGCTACATTGATTGCTCCTTTTGACGGCGTGGTAGCCAATTTATTTTCAAAGCCCTATAATCCGGCAAATACTTCTGAAGCATTCTGTACTATTATTGATTCCAAAGGAATGGAAGCTGATTTCACGGTGCTGGAAAATGAACTTGCTTTTATCAAGGTAGGAGATAAAGTGGTAATTACTCCTTATGCCGGTGGGGGAGCATTTGAAGGAAGTGTCTCTGAGATTAATCCGTTGGTGGATGCCAATGGTATGGTGAAAGTCAAGGCTGCGGTAAATGCGGGAGGAAAGCTGTTTAGCGGTATGAATGTAAAGGTAAGTGTCCGCCGTTCATTGGGAGAGCAATTGGTTATTCCCAAAACAGCCGTCGTATTGCGTTCCGGCAAACAAGTGGTATTTACCCTGAAAGAGGGCAAGGCTATGTGGAATTATGTAAATACAGGATTGGAGAATGCAACGGAGTGTGTGGTCTCCGATAGGTCGCAGAAAGGTATTGAGGATGGTCTGCTGGAAGGAGATACGGTTATCGTCACCGGAAACTTGAATTTGGCGCATGAAGCGGAAGTTGATGTAAAATGAATAATTAAGAATTAAATAATGAATCTATGATAAAATTCTTAATACAGCGTCCTATTGCCGTATTGATGGCCTTTACCGCCTGTTTCATTATCGGGGTAGTGACGTACTCTACGCTGCCTATATCGCTGCTTCCCGATATCGCTATTCCTGAAATTACGGTACAGGTATCTTCTGCCAATACCTCTGCCCGGGAATTGGAAAATACGATTGTCAAACCTTTGAGGGGGCAATTGATTCAAGTTTCTACCCTGAAGGATATTCATAGTGAATCGAGAGATGGGGCGGGCATTATCCGCTTGTCATTTGAATATGGAACGAATACCGACCTTGCCTTTATCGAGGTAAATGAGAAGATAGATGCCGCCATGAACTATCTTCCGAAAGAGGCGGAACGTCCGAAGGTAATCAAAGCGAGTGCAACGGATATTCCCGTATTCTATCTGAATCTGACACTGAAGAATGACAGTGCTTACGGAGCTACGGAACAGCACTCCTTCCTTGAATTGTGTGAGTTTGCCGAGTCTGTCATTAAGCGCCGGATAGAGCAGCTTGAAGAAGTTGCCATGGTGGACGTGACCGGAATTTTGGAACGGCAGGTACAGATTGTGCCCGACAAGGACAAGCTCGCCATGATGGGACTCTCCATTGGAGATATCGAATCGGCTTTATCCTCTAATAATGTGGAACCGGGCAGCATGACAGTGCGAGACGGGTATTATGAATACAATATTAAATTCTCGACATTGCTGCGTACGGCGGAGGATGTGGAAAATATCTATCTGCGTAAGGGCGACCGCATCGTACAGTTAAAAGACTTCTGCAAAGTAAGCGTCGTACCCGTAAAGGAAAAAGGAGTATCCCTGTCCAATGGAAAGCGAGCGGTGAGCCTTGCCGTCATCAAACAGGCGGATGAGAACATGGATAAGATGAAGCAGGCGCTGGTAGGCACGATGACCTATTTTCAGTTAGTATACCCGGAGATTGATTTCAGCATCAGCCGTAATCAGACGGAACTGCTGGACTATACCATCTCTAATCTGCAGCAGAATCTCTCTCTTGGTTTTCTCTTTATTTGTCTGGTAGCGGTTCTGTTTCTGGGAGATGTAAAGTCTCCGCTGGTTATCGGACTTAGTATGGTGGTATCCATCGTGATCAGCTTTGTCTTTTTCTACCTTTGCAATATGTCTCTCAATATCATTTCACTTGCCGGATTGATCCTGGCATTGGGAATGATGATTGACAGTTCGATTATTGTGACCGAGAATATATCGCAATACCGTGAACGGGGATACTCCTTGCGCCGTGCCTGTGTGACGGGAACCAGTGAAGTGGTCACCCCCATGCTGAGTTCTTCTCTGACGACTATTGCTGTCTTTGCCCCACTGATTTTTATGAGCGGTATTGCAGGCGCTATTTTCTTTGATCAGGCTTTTTCTGTCACTGTAGGACTAATGGTGTCTTATCTCACCGGTATCATGCTGCTTCCCGTGCTTTATCTGCTGGTTTACCGGACAGGTGTCCGCACCCGGAAATGGAAGTGGCTTTCTTTCAAATTTAATAACCCGATCAAGGATCACACGCTGGACCGCTTCTATGATGCGGGTGTTGACTGGGTATTCCGCCATAAAACGTTCAGTGTACTGTTCTGTGTGATTTCCATTCCGCTTTGTGTATTCTTCTTTTTCTTTATAGACAAAGAACGGATGCCCGATATCGAGGAAAATGAACTGATCGCCCGGATAGAATGGAATGAGAATATCCATGTGGATGAAAACAAACGACGGGTGGATGAACTTTTCAAGGAACTGAAAGATGAAGTACTGGAGCAAACAGCCTCTATTGGCAGACAGGATTTCATCCTCAATCGGGAAAGGGAACTGTCTTCTTCCGAAGCGGAACTTTATTTCCGTACGGAGACTTCCGACGCTATTGCTCCTTTGGAACAGACGGTATACAGGAAACTGAAGGAGCGTTATCCGCTGTCTGTCATCTCTTTCTCTCCGACGGAAACGGTCTTTGAGAAACTCTTTGTGACGGGTGAACCGGATGTGGTGGCGGAATTTTACACCCGTAATAAAGCGGAAGCCCCCAAAGCGGAAGCAATCCGCAGCGTGGAACAGGAACTGGGACGAAAAACCGGAATCAATCCGACAGGTATCGCCTTCGAAAACCAGTTGAATCTGAGTATCAGTAAAGAGAAACTCTTGCTCTACCGTGTTTCCTACAACGAACTGTATCGGGTATTGAAAACGGCTTTCCGGGAAAACAGTGTGACGATGCTGCACTCTTATCAGCAATATTTGCCGATCAACATTGCCGGGGATGAAAAGACTGTGAACGAGGTGTTGCAGGAAACACTGGTGCAGACGCAACCGGACAACCGTGGGAATGTCGATTTTATCCCGCTTCGGGAATTGATCAACGTAGCTCCCGCCGAAGACTTGAAAAGTATTACTTCCGGACGTAATGGCGAGTATGTCCCGTTCGACTTTTACGGCGTGCAGGATGCGAACCGGCTGATGCGTGAAGTGAAACAGGTGGCGGAGGAAACAGGGGACTGGGATACGGGCTTCTCCGGCAGTATCTTCTCCAACAAGGAGATGCTGGATGAACTGGTCGTGATCCTGTTGATCTCACTGCTGCTGATGTATTTCATTCTTGCCGCACAGTTCGAGAGTTTTCTGCAGCCGTTGCTGGTACTGGCGGAAATCCCGATTGATGTGGCATTTGCTTTACTCTTGCTCTGGATATGCGGGCATACGCTGAATCTGATGTCTGCCATCGGTCTGATTGTGACCTGTGGTATTGTAATCAATGACTCTATCCTGAAACTGGATGCGATCAATGAACTGCGCAAGGCAGGCGTTCCTTTGCTGGAAGCTATTCATGAAGCAGGCCGCAGGCGTCTGCGTCCGATTATCATGACTTCGCTGACGACCATCTTTGCCATGGTGCCGTTGCTGTTCTCCTCGGATATGGGATCGGAACTGCAAAAGCCGTTGTCTATCGCCATGATAGGCACGATGTCCATCGGTACGGCGGTCAGCCTCTTTATCATACCGCTGCTTTACTGGTTTATCTATCGGGGAAAAAGCGGGAATCACAAACCAAATGAAAAACATGTTGAATTATGAAGAAATCATCCGTTCTTTTTGTATTGATGGCAGCATCGGGGATATGTTTCTCTTCAGTATATGCCCAGAAACGTCTGGTGCTGGACTTGAACCAGACTATCGCTTTAGCTAACGACAGTTCGCTGGAGTCATTCCGCACACAAAATATGTATCTGTCCGGTTATTGGGAATACCGGACGTACCGGGCAAACCGTTTGCCGAGTCTGACAATGGACCTTACCCCGGCACAATATAACCGGGATATCACGAAACGTTATGATTCGGGACAGGACCTGGATGTCTACCGTACGCAACAGTCATATTATGCCTATGGAGGATTAAGTGTCCGTCAAAATCTGGACTTGACCGGAGGTACGTTCTATCTGGAGTCGAACCTTGCCTATATGCGTAATTTCGGGGATAATAGTGCGACGCAGTTTACCAGCGTCCCGATACGGCTCGGTTATTCGCAGAGCCTGGTCGGGTATAATCCTTTCAAATGGGACCGGAAGATCGAACCGCTGAAATACGAGCGTGTGAAAAAGGAATTTCTTTATAATGTGGAAAAGGTTTCGGAAACGGCGACGAATTATTTCTTTTCGCTGGCGATGGCGCAGGCGGAATACAAACTGGCAAAGGAGAACCTCGCATCTACGGATACTTTGTACCGCATCGGACAGCAACGGCACCGGATCGCCGCTATTTCACAGGCGGACCTGTTGACTTTAAAGCTGGATAAAGTGAATGCACAGAATACATTGCAGAATAGGGCAAGCGCCTTGAAACGGGCAATGTTCTCACTGGCATCTTTTCTGAATCTGGATAAGAATACCCAGATCGAACTGGAGCTTCCTTCACGCCCAAGTATGATGGAGATTCCGGTGGATGAGGCTTTGAGATGGGGAAGGAGCAATAATCCGCAGTTGCTGGAACTGAAGCAGAATGTACTGGAAGCGGAGCGGAATGTGGACAGAACAAAGAAGGAATCCCGTTTCAATGCCAGCGTGAATGCCAGTATCGGTTTCAACCAGGTGGCGGAAAACTTCGGAGATGTGTATCATAAACCGATGCAGCAGGACTTGGTAGCGGTCAGCGTATCTATTCCGCTGCTGGACTGGGGCGTTCGTAAGGGCAAATACAACATGGCACGGAATAATCTGAATGTAGTGAAGATTTCGGCACGTCAGGATGAGATCAGTATTGAGGAGGAAGTCATCATGACGGTGAGTGATTTTAATATCCAGCAGCAGTTGATTGCCAGTGCGGAAGAAGCGCTGGACCTGGCGATACTGGCTTATAATGAGACAAGGCAACGTTTTATTATCGGTAAAGCGGATATTAATAGTCTGACGCTTTCGCTCAACAGGCAGCAGGAGGCGCAGCGCAACTACATTTCTGCCTTGCAGAACTACTGGCTGAATTATTATAAAATACGTCGTCTGACTTTATTCGATTTTGCTACGAAGCTTTCTCTTTCGGATCGTTTCGACTTTAATGGAGGGAGACTGATCAGATAGTAATTTCTTTTGGGATATAGACAAATGAATCATGCAAGATATAGGTTCTGAAATTAAAAAGTCATCAAAGGCTTCCGCTTTTACGCTCATTGTCGCTTTTATCAGCGTGGCGTTGGTCGGGCTGGCACTTGTTCCGTTGCTGCCGGTGAAGCTGAATCCGTCACGGACCTTACCCGGATTTTCTGTATGGTTCGGCATGGGAGGGACTTCGGCGCGTGTCGTGGAGATGACGGCTACCAGCAAACTGGAGGCGATGCTTGCCCGTGTCAAGGGAATACAAAGCATATCTTCGACTTCCGGCAATGGCTGGGGAAGTATAAATGTGAGTCTGGACAAGCATGCAGATGCGGCTGTCGCACGTTTTGAGGCTTCGACCATCATTCGTCAGACTTGGCCGGAATTGCCGGCGGGAGTTAGTTACCCGTACATTCAGATGGCAAGTCCGGAGCAGAAAAGTCAGGGACCTTTTATCGCATTCACGATTAATGCGCCTGCCACTCCCAGTCTGATTCAGAAGTATGCGGAGGAACATATAAAGACACGCCTTGCGCAGCTTCCGGGAATCTATAAGATAAACGTCAGCGGAGCCACACCGATGGAATGGCGTCTGGAGTATGATTATGAGCAGTTGCGTGCGTTGGGGGTGAGTACGGATGAAATTAGTCAGGCAGTCGGTCTGCATTATCAGAAAGAGTTTCTGGGGACTTATGATGTGGAACAGGCGGCTTCGGGCAAGGAGTGGATTCGGTTGGTGCTGATGCCCGAACATGATAACCGGGAGTTTGACGCCGGGCAGATACAGGTGAAAGTGAAGGATGGGAGAATCATCCGCTTGGACGAACTGGTGAAGGTCGTCCGTATGGAAGAGCAGCCTCAGAGTTATTACCGGATCAATGGGTTGAATTCGATTTATCTGTCTGTTGTCGCTGAAGAGGCAGCTAATCAGCTGGAACTGAGCAAAAAGGTACAGGCGTGCATGGATGACATCAGACTGTCGCTTCCGGCAGGATACGAGATTCATACCAGTTATGATACTACAGAGTTTATACATGACGAGCTGAACAAGATTTATTTGCGCACGGGAGTGACGGTGGCTATCCTGCTCTTGTTTGTACTGCTGATTACTTTCAGCCCCAAATATCTGTTTTTGATTGTCACCAGTCTGACCGTGAATATGGCAATAGCCGTTATCTTTTACTATGTCTTCGGACTGGAAATGCAGTTATATTCTTTGGCGGGTATCACGGTTTCACTGAACCTGGTGATTGATAATACGATTGTGATGAGTGATCATTATCTTCGATGTAAAAACCGGAAGGCGTTCATGTCTGTATTGGCGGCTACACTGACAACAATGGGAGCGTTGGTCATCATCTTCTTTCTGGACGAGAGGATTCGTCTGAATCTGCAGGATTTTGCCGCAGTGGTGATGATTAATCTGGGAGTTTCATTATTGGTTGCTCTGTTCTTTGTACCTTCTTTGATTGACAAAATCGGGTTGAAACGACGCAGGAAGTCTTCTCTGACCGGAGTGAAGAGAAAATGGAAAATGGGGAATACCCGTTTCTTTAGATGGCTGCGTTCGAAGATGCGAAGGGGACCGGTCTACTTTAGTCGTTTCTACAGGTGGCTGATACAGAGGCTTTGCCGCTGGAGAGTGGCGGTTTGCCTGCTACTGTTGCTGGCATTCGGATTACCGGTCTTTCTGTTGCCGGAAAAGGTGGATGGGGATGGCAAATGGGCAGAGATTTATAATAAGACACTGGGCACTCCCACCTATAAGGAAAAGGTGAAACCGATAGTGGATAAAGCGTTGGGAGGAAGCCTGAGATTGTTTGTGCAAAAAGTATATGAGGGCAGCTACTTTACCCGGAATGAGGAGGTAGTACTTTATGCCAACGCCAATTTGCCGAATGGCAGTACGCTTGAACAGATGAATACGCTGATCAAGCGGATGGAAACTTATCTGAGCGAGTTCAAGGAGATCAAGCAGTTTCAGACATCGGTGGAAAGTGCCCGCCGGGCATCTATCAGCATCCATTTCACCAAGGAAAATCAGAAAAGCGGGTTTCCGTATACGCTGAAAGCTAACATGATCAGCAAGGCACTCCAACTGGGAGGAGGAGACTGGAGTATTTATGGATTGCAGGATCAGGGATTCAGTAACAATGTGCGCGAGAATGCGGGATCATTCCGGGTGAAAATGTACGGATATAATTATGATGAACTTTATAGCTGGGCTACCAAACTAAAAGAGGTATTGTTGTCTCATCGTCGTATCAGGGAGGTGACGATCGGCTCCAATTTCTCGTGGTGGAAGGATGATTATCAGGAATTTTATTTTGATCTGGATAAGCGACGGATGATTGGAGCAGGGGTCGGAGCCGGAGAACTCTTTGCAGCCATCCGACCGATATATGGACGGAATCAGGAGATTGGTTCTGTGGTCACTGAAGACGGCACGGAAAGAATCAAACTCTCTTCCCGGCAATCGGGGCAACGGGATATATGGGCTATGCAGTATGATCCTTTCAGTGTAGGCGAAAAAGAGTATAAACTGGCAGAACTGGCTAAAGTGGAGAAGGGACAGATGCCACAGGAAGTGGCAAAGGAGAATCAGCAATATCGTCTGTGCCTGCAATATGAGTATATCGGTGCGTCGGAACAGGGACATAAGTTGCTGAAAAAAGACTTGGAAGGTTTTAATAAACTTCTCCCGCTGGGATATAAGGCGGAAGCGGAAAGTGATAACTGGTCATGGGGCGGGGGTGCCAACAAACAGTATCGTTTGCTCCTGATTGTGATTGCTATCATTTTCTTTATTACAAGTATTCTGTTCAATTCGTTGAAGCAGCCGTTAGCGATTATTTTCGTCATTCCGATATCTTATATCGGCGTATTTCTGACGTTCTACTGGTTCAAACTGAATTTTGACCAGGGCGGTTTCGCTTCGTTCATCTTGCTTTGCGGTATTACTGTGAATGCCAGTATTTATATTCTGAACGAGTATAATGCGATTCGTAAACGTTTTACCCGCCTTTCACTTCTCCGTGCTTATGTGAAGGCATGGAATACGAAAGTGATTCCTATTTTCCTGACAGTCGTTTCTACTATTTTAGGTTTTATCCCTTTCATGGTGGGAGCAGAAAAAGAAGGCTTCTGGTTTCCTTTGGCAGCAGGTACTATCGGAGGATTGGTGATGTCCGTGATCGGAGTGTTTGTTTTCTTGCCGGTGCTGACTTTAAAAAAACTCACAAAATTGTAAGATCTGATAAAACTATTGAAAGATGAAAAGCATATTATTAACGGTTGGGCTTGCCTTCATAGGCATGTATGCCACAGCACAGACGAGAGTCATTGATTATCCGGTAATGGGACAACGTACTACTGATGCATTGGAGTTTTATCAGGCGGAAGTTTCGGATACGGCAGTTATCCTTAGAGGAGATATGTATAGCCGCCCTAACTATTGGGTCCGGATAGCTTCTTCTTCTGTATTGAAAGGGAAAGAAACGGGAAAAGTCTACCGTTTGATACGTGCTACGGGGATCAAACTGGATCACGAAGAGTATATGCCCGAGTCTTGGAATCGCTCGTTTTCGTTGCAGTTCGAGCCGGTAGATAAACGGGACAGAATGGTTGATTATGATGAAATGATTCCGGAAGGGAATGGTTTTCGGGTAAATGATATTTGCTTGGAAAATAAGCAGATAAATAAGAAAATTCATTGCCGTATTGAAGGGACGGTAGCCAACTGTCCGGCATACAGCCGCTTGATGTTAATGCCGGAAGGAACCGATCCACGTGTGCAGGGATGGATTTCCATTCCGGTACGTGACGGGAAATTCTCGTATGACTTGTATACTGATAGGGAAGAACCCTATGAACTGTATGCCTGGAGTGATAACCTGCAGGGGGCTTGGTATCCGACTTCTTTCTTTTCAGAGAACGGGAAAATTGAAATTATCCTGCATTCGTCCCAGGCACCTGAAGTTTACTCGGACGCACCATTGACCAAAGAATTGCTCCGTTTCAAACAGGAAACTGATAAGCTATTCTTTGACTCACTTCGGGAAGAAAGGGAAAAATTAGAAAAAGAGAATAAAATATTGACTCCTGCAGCGCTTGCTTTGCAGGCAGAGGTAGAAAAAGCTCAGAATGAAGAGGAAAGGAAGGAAATCTTTCAAAAGATGCGCCAGTTAGATGATGACGGTAAGGCTTATACAGAAGATTATAAGGTATTGGAAAAAAAGAGTCAGGAAGTTAATGGCAAATACAAAAATTATGAAAAGGAATATATCCGGTCGAACCCTACAATCGTAGGATTGTATCTGTTGAAGCAACAAATCAGAAGGATGCATGACACTGAAGAAGCCTCTGATATCATGCATATATATAAGACAGGATATGCAGGCAAGTTTGCTGATAATCCTATGACGGACTATATGAAACTTTGGATTGCAAGCCGGGAAATAAAGCTGGGTGGCAAGTATATCGACTTTACAGCTCCTGATGCAGAAGGACTTCCTCATACATTATCCAAGGAAATAGAAGGAAAAGTAGCGTTGATTGATTTATGAGCTTCCTGGTGTGGCCCTTGTCGGCGGTCGTCTATCAGCATGATTCCTGTTTATGAAGCTTATAAAGATAAAGGTTTTACTGTTGTCGGTGTTGCCCGTGAACGTCAGGCAGACGATATGAAAAAAGCTGTAGCCAAAGATAAATATCCCTGGCTGAATCTTATAGAATTGAATGACGCAGGAAAGATATGGGAAAAATATGGAATCGGCAATGCCGGAGGAGGAACTTTCCTGGTTGATAAAGAAGGGAAAATTCTGCTTATCCAGCCAACAGCCGAGGAGGTAAAAGCCTGTTTGGATAAGTTATTGCAATAACATATAGAGGATAATATATCCTATTAGCAAAAACAAATTAGCTATTAGCTAATTTGTTTTTGCTAATAGCTAATTGAAATAAGCTATAGGGGAGATCTCATTTACCAGTTATTTCCTGCATTACTGCTGCCGATAAGCATTTCTATCCGTTGTTTATACTGATTAGCTCCTTCGGCGATGTTCTTTCCCGCATCTGCGGTTCCCATTCCATAAACAACAATAGGTGTTTGCCAGGACATCCCCGAATGAATGGCGCTCACTTGATAAGGGCGTAGAAGCTCGTCTGTTGTGAAGCGGTTCCTGCCTCCACTGCGGTATGCTTCGTATTCGGAACCTGTGGTGGTCACTATAGTCAATGGCTTTCCTGCTACTGCCGGGGTTTTGGAGAGAAAAGTAAAGACTTCGTCCTGCCATCTTTTGAGTAGTGACGGTGCAGCCATCCAATGAAAAGGAAATTGATAAATAAGTGCGGAAGCGTCGGAAATGATTTTGCTCCACTCATCGACATCAAAAGCAGCATCTTGCTGGTCGTAAAGATTGAATACCGCTACACCTTCGATGTCACTCACTGCCTCAATCAATGCTTTGTTTGCTTGTGATTCTTTCATGTTGGGATGCGCCAGGAGAATCACTACTTTTCTTAAATCTTTATTCATAATCAATCGGGTATTTAGGATGAAATAACTACTTATATGAAATAAAGGTCTAAAAATAAGAAAAAGTTCTCGAAATTCAATGTCTTAATTAAAAATAAAAGAATCTCTCTTTGCTTTTGAATTTGTATTTTTGCAGTCGCGTCCGTAAGGCGTGACTTTAGATAATAAATTTGTATATGATAGATTTTACCCAATTTCCTTCTCCTTGCTATATCATGGAAGAAGAGCTCTTGCGAAAGAACCTGTGTTTGATAAAAAGTGTGGCCGACAGGGCAGGAGTGGAGATTATTCTCGCTTTCAAGTCATTCGCCATGTGGCGCTCTTTCCCGATATTCCGCGAATATGTAGACCATTCTACGGCAAGTTCCGTGTATGAGGCACGTCTGGCATTGGAAGAATTCGGCAGTAAGGCACATACTTATTCGCCTGCATATACCGAGCAGGATTTTCCGGAGATCATGCGTTGCAGTAGCCATATCACCTTTAATTCGATGGCACAGTTCCATCGTTTCTATCCGATGACAGTAGCCGAAGGAAGCGGAATCTCCTGCGGTATCCGTGTGAATCCCGAATATTCGGAAGTAGAAACAGAACTTTATAATCCGTGTGCCCCCGGTACCCGTTTCGGTATTACTGCAGACTTATTGCCGGATACATTGCCACAGGGAATCGAAGGTTTCCATTGTCATTGCCACTGCGAATCATCTTCTTACGAATTGGAACGTACTTTGCAGCATCTGGAAGAGAAATTCTCCCGCTGGTTTCCACAAATAAAATGGCTGAACCTGGGAGGCGGACACCTGATGACCCGAAAGGATTATGATACGGAGCATCTGATTAAACTGTTGCAGGACTTGAAAGTGCGATATCCCCATTTGCAGATCATTCTTGAACCCGGTTCGGCATTTACATGGCAGACAGGCGTCCTGACTTCGGAAGTAGTCGATATCGTTGAAAGCCGCGGCATCAAGACAGCCATTCTGAACGTCAGTTTCACTTGTCACATGCCCGACTGTCTGGAAATGCCTTATCAGCCTGCCGTTCGTGGTGCGGAAATGGGGAACGAAGGGGAGTTCATTTATCGTTTGGGAGGAAATTCCTGTTTGAGTGGTGACTATATGGGATGGTGGAGCTTCGATCATGAATTGCAAATCGGAGAAAGGATTGTGTTCGAAGATATGATTCATTATACCATGGTCAAGACAAATATGTTTAACGGAATACACCATCCGGCCATCGCTTTGTGGACAAAAGAAGGTAAAGCTGAAATATACAGGCAATTTTCTTACGAAGACTATCGAGACCGAATGAGTTGATTATCAAAACGATTGTTTGTTTGCGGAAACAAAGTGTGCAGATTCTTGTGAAAAAAAAATGCAGAATGTTTGCAGAATTACGGAAAATCCCTACCTTTGCAACCGCAAACGAAAAAATGCGGAAATAGCTCAGTTGGTAGAGCATAACCTTGCCAAGGTTAGGGTCGCGAGTTCGAGTCTCGTTTTCCGCTCATGTTTCTTTGAAATGTTGGAAATATAATCTTTGCCCAGGTGGCGGAATTGGTAGACGCGCACGTTTCAGGTGCGTGTGTCGAGAGGCATGCAGGTTCGAGTCCTGTTCTGGGCACAGAGATTAACTTTAAAGTTCTGGAGAGGTGGCGGAATTGGTAGACGCGCTACTTTGAGGGGGTAGTGACAGTTATGTCGTGGGAGTTCGAGTCTCCTTCTCTTCACAGTCATTAAAGTTATTTGCGGAAATAGCTCAGTTGGTAGAGCATAACCTTGCCAAGGTTAGGGTCGCGAGTTCGAGTCTCGTTTTCCGCTCTTGTTTCTTTGAAGTAATGGAACTAAGTTTTGCCCAGGTGGCGGAATTGGTAGACGCGCACGTTTCAGGTGCGTGTGTCGAGAGGCATGCAGGTTCGAGTCCTGTTCTGGGCACCAATCTTTCAGATTTCTGAATGGAGAAAATTTAGTTTGCGGAAATAGCTCAGTTGGTAGAGCATAACCTTGCCAAGGTTAGGGTCGCGAGTTCGAGTCTCGTTTTCCGCTCAAGATAAAGAGGTTGTCGGTCGATAAGACTGGCAACCTTTTTTTTGTTTCTGCACTTTCTTTCTGATCCCTGTTCTTGAGGAAATTCCAAGGATAAACTCCCGTTGTTGTCCGACAGGTATCTTTTGAATTTTATTGGAAGTTTACCGGACTATTTTATCAATAGTTTGGATAGAAAAGCGTAATTTTGCAATCACAAAAGTCGACGTACTTCCCCCAAAAAGAGTGTCATCGACTCACACAGACCTATAATTAATTTAAGAACTTGTGATATGTTAACACAAATCATTAATGCACGCATCCTGACCCCTCAAGGTTGGTTAAAGGATGGGTCGGTACTTATTCGTGATAATAAAATTCTGGAAGTGACCAACTGCGATCTGGCAGTTATCGGAGCAAAACTGATTGATGCCAAGGGCATGTATATCGTTCCGGGAGGAGTGGAAATTCATGTTCATGGAGGTGGTGGAAGGGACTTTATGGAAGGGACCGAAGAGGCTTTCCGGACAGCAATTAAAGCTCACATGCAACACGGAACTACCAGTATTTTTCCAACTCTCTCTTCTTCTACTATTCCTATGATCCGCGCAGCTGCAGAGACTACCGAGAAAATGATGGCAGAACCGGACAGTCCCGTACTCGGACTACATCTGGAAGGGCATTACTTCAATATGGAAATGGCCGGCGGACAGATTCCGGAGAATATCAAAGATCCCGATCCGGAAGAATATATCCCTTTACTGGAAGAAACTCATTGTATCAGGCGTTGGGATGCGGCACCGGAACTTCCGGGTGCCATGCAGTTCGGAAAGTATATCACTGCAAAAGGTGTATTGGCATCTGTGGGACATACGCAGGCTGAGTTTGAAGATATCCAGACTGCGTATGAGGCAGGATATACGCATGCTACCCATTTCTACAATGCGATGCCGGGCTTTCACAAACGGAAGGAATATAAGTATGAAGGTACAGTAGAAAGTATTTATTTGATTGATGATATGACAGTGGAAGTCGTAGCTGATGGCATTCATGTGCCTCCTACCATTCTTCGTCTGGTCTATAAGATAAAAGGAGTAGAGCGTACGTGTCTGATTACTGATGCGCTGGCTTGTGCGGCAAGTGATAGTCAGACGGCTTTTGATCCGCGTGTAATTATCGAAGACGGTGTGTGTAAACTGGCCGACCGTTCTGCCTTGGCAGGAAGTGTAGCGACAATGGACCGTCTGATTCGTACGATGGTACAGAAAGCTGAGATTCCTCTGGCGGATGCTGTGAGGATGGCTTCAGAAACTCCGGCTCGTATCATGGGGGTACTCGACCGCAAAGGTACGCTGGAGCGTGGCAAAGACGCAGATATTATTGCCCTGGACAGAGATCTGAATGTAAGGGCAGTCTGGGCGATGGGACAATTGGTAGAAGGTACAAACAAGCTGTTTTAACGACTAAAAAAAGAAAACGATGTTAACTCAAATAATCAACGGAAGAATACTTACTCCGCAAGGCTGGCTGAAAGACGGCTCTGTTTTGATTTGTGATGGAAAAATATTGGAAGTAACCAATAGTGATCTGGCAGTTATCGGTGCAACGGTGATTGATGCCAGAGGTATGACGATTGTACCGGGATTTGTCAGTATGCATGCGCACGGTGGCGGTGGTCATGATTTTACCGAAGCGACGGAAGAAGCTTTTCGTATTGCAGCAACTGCTCATTTAAAACATGGGGCTACCGGTATATTTCCTACTTTGTCATCTACCTCGTTTGAGAAGATATATCAGGCGGTCGACGTTTGCGAAAAACTGATGAAGGAACCGGAGTCACCGATTCTCGGCCTGCATATCGAAGGCCCTTATCTGAATCCGAAGATGGCAGGAAGCCAGTATGACGGCTTTCTGAAAACTCCTGATGAGAATGAATATATTCCGTTGTTGGAGCATACTTCTTGTATCAAGCGTTGGGATATCAGTCCCGAACTGCATGGTGCGCATGATTTTGCGAAATATACTCGTTCAAAAGGGATTATGACAGCTGTTACTCATACGGAAGCTGAATATGATGAGATTAAGGCGGCGTATGCGGTAGGATTCTCGCATGCTGCTCATTTCTATAATGCGATGCCCGGTTTTCACAAGCGTCGTGAATACAAATATGAAGGTACGGTAGAGAGTGTATATCTGACAGATGGAATGACGGTAGAAGTTATTGCAGACGGTATTCATCTGCCTGCTACTATTCTGAAACTGGTTTATAAACTGAAAGGAGTAGAGAATACCTGTCTGGTGACTGATGCGTTGGCCTATGCTGCTGATGAAGGGAATGAGCCGATTGATCCGCGTTATATCATTGAGGACGGAGTATGCAAGATGGCGGATCATTCTGCATTAGCTGGTAGTTTGGCGACTATGGATGTGCTGGTTCGCACCATGGTGAAGAAGGCGAGTATTCCTTTGGAAGATTCCGTGCGTATGGCTTCCGAAACTCCTGCTCGTCTGATTGGGGTAAATGACCGGAAAGGGGCATTGTCTAAAGGTAAGGATGCTGATATTGTGATACTTGATAAGGAATTGAATGTGCGGTGTGTCTGGTCGATGGGAAAAGTTGTTCCGGGGACTGATAAGCTGCTGCATAAATGACAAGTGTTATCTGTATGATATTCTGATTATAGGACATCGCATGGAATTGAAATATCATACCTTCTAACTGTTCCAGGGCTTTATTTTGTATTAATTGTACCTGATGTCCTATTTAAAAAAAGAAAGTCCGAATCTTTAAATTGCAAAAAGCAATTGGGATTCGGACTTTTTCAGTAAGAAAAGTAGTTATGTGAGTACTCTATATTCTATTTTATCATGAAAATAGAGTTGCTTCTATCAGTTCTTTCAATTGAACCTTATTCATTGTGCCGAGTTTCATTATCGGTTTGCCATTCACCGGACAAAGTAAAAGGTTGGGAATTGTTCGAATCTTGAATGCGCTTTCCAGTTCTTCTTCCTGATCTACGTCTACCTTATAAATATCCAGTTTGTCTTTATATTCTTCTGCTAATTGGTCTAATATGGGCGATAATGACTTGCAATAACCACACCACGGAGCATGAAAATCGACTAAACAAGGTTTATCCCCTTTGAATTCCCAATTATCCGGATAAGATTGATAATCAGCAACTTTTTCAACAAAACTTTCTTTGGTTAAATTTATAATTTTCATATTTTCTGTTTTTAATGATTCATTTATTCTTTCTACTTTGCAAAGATAGGGGGATTGTAGAGAAAGGGGGATAGCTATTCTTCCTGTTGTGTTTACAATTTTTCCTTTCCTGATATTTTCTAATCAATTTCTAATCTGAAATGAGAGCCTTATAATCGCTTTTATCCGGCTCTCCCGTTGCAGAATTGTACTTTTGTCGCGAAACAAAATTAAGGTAACAAAGAGATTGTGATGAACAGAGCATTTTTTATTTTACTCTTTCTTCTCTTGTCAGGGAGGATGTGTGCGCAACAAGTGGCAGGCACATTGACACTGAAAGAAGCAGAGCAACGTTTTTTAGAACGCAATTTATCGCTGATAGCCGAGCGGTATAATATCGACATGGCACAGGCGCAGGTATTACAAGCCAAATTATTTGATAATCCGGTCATTTCGTTGGAACAGAATGTCTATAACCGATTGAACGGAAAGTATTTTGACTTTGGAAAAGAAGGGGAAGCTGTTGTCGAAATAGAACAAGTGATTCATCTTGCCGGACAACGGAACAAGCAGGTCAGGCTGGAAAAAATCAATAAAGAAATAGCCGAATACCAGTTTGAGGAAGTAATGCGTACGCTCCGTCAGGAACTCAATGAAAAGTTTGTAGAAGTCTATTTTCTCTCCAAATCCATTGGCATTTATGAAAGGGAAGTAAACTCCCTGCAAACCCTTCTGGCCGGAATGAAAATTCAGCAGGAAAAGGGTAACATCTCCTTGATGGAGATTTCCCGTTTGGAATCCATGCTCTTCTCCTTAAAGAAGGAGAAGAATGAGCAGGAGAATGATTTACTGACTACCAGGGGCGAACTGAATTTGCTGCTGAACCTTCCGGGGGATACACAGGTTCAACTCTTGTTGGATGAAGAAGTACTGCAACAGCTGGATCTGTCTCAATTGTCATTTGCAGATCTGAAAGCTATAATCAATGAACGCCCTGACCAGAAGATAGCCTGCAGCACCGTAAATGCCTCCCGGGCAAATCTGAAACTGCAAAAGTCAATGGCTTTTCCGGAGTTCTCAGTGAAAGGAAATTATGATCGTGCCGGAAACTTTATTAATGACTATTTCGCAATAGGGGTCAGTCTGTCCGTACCTATCTTCAACCGTAATCAGGGAAATATCAAAGCTGCACGTTTCAGTATCCAGCAGGCGGGAGTAGAGCAGGAACACGCTGCCAATCGTGCCGATATGGAACTTTTTACTGCTTATACCTCACTGGAAAAAGCCATTCAGCTCTATCAGTCCACTAATATGGACTTGGAACGTAACTTCGAGAAGCTGATAACAGGAGTCAATGAGAATTTTACTAAAAAGAATATCAGCCTGCTTGAATTTATAGACTATTATGACAGCTATAAAGAAACTTGTATCCAACTGTATGAGATCAGGAAAAACGTATTTCTTGCTATGGAAAACCTGAATACAGTTGTCGGACAAAATATATTAAACTACTAATAGACGATTAAAGATTATAATCCATAAATTATCAAAGACTATGAACTGGAATAAATTCCTTCCTTGCATATTGCTTAGCAGTCTCCTGGGAGCATGCTCCGGAAAAGGAGAACAACCGAATGTAGAACCGATCACACTCTGCCTGACGGATAGTTTACTGAGAATCGTATCCGTCGACACCGTACATGTGCGGGATGTGATTGATGAACTGACATTGAATGGACGGGTTACTTTTAATCAGGATCAGGTGGCAAATGTGTATCCGATGTTCGGAGGAACCGTGACGGAGCTGCATGCTGAAATAGGAGACTTTGTGCATAAAGGAGAAGTATTAGCGGTCATCCGTAGCGGGGAAGTGGCAGATTATGAGAAACAGTTGAAAGAAGCGGAACAGCAGCTTTTGCTGGCCCGCAGAAATATGAATGCTACACAGGATATGTACACGTCCGGCATGGCATCAGATAAAGATGTGCTTCAGGCAAAACAGGAACTGACGAGTGCCGAAGCGGAAGAGAGGCGAATCAAGGAAATATTCTCCATTTATCACTTCTCCGGAGATGCTTTTTATCAGCTTAAGTCTCCCGTGTCGGGCTTTATTGTTGAGAAGCAGATCAGCAGGGATATGCAGTTGCGCCCCGATCAAGGCGACGCGTTGTTTACGATTTCCGGTCTGTCGGATGTATGGGTTATGGCGGATGTGTATGAGAGTGATATCAGTAAAGTGTCCGAAGGAGCTTCAGTGCGTATCTCTACACTGGCTTATCCTGAAAAGACCTTTACGGGTAGCATTGATAAAGTTTATCACCTGCTGGACAGTGAAAGCAAAACGATGGGGGTACGTATCAAACTAAAAAATGAAGGTTATTTGCTGAAGCCGGGTATGTTTACAAATGTAACAGTAAAATGTAAAGCGGAAGATACTTCCATGCCGCGCATTGACTCTCATGCACTGGTGTTTGAGGGAGGAAAGAACTATGTAGTGGTGGTAGAACCGGACCAGCATCTGCAAATAAAAGAAGTAGATGTCTATAAGCAACTAAGTAAGGAATGTTATATCCGCTCCGGTCTTTCCGAAGGCGACAAGGTGTTGAATAAGAATGTATTGTTGGTATATAATGCCTTGAATGTAGATTAAAACAAGAGAAAAGTATGCATAAATTCATCGATAATATAGTAGCTTTCTCGCTGAAGAATAAGTTTTTTATTTTCTTCTGTACAGTAATAGCCGTGATAGCCGGAGCTGTCTCTTTCAAACATACTCCGATAGACGCTTTTCCGGACGTGACAAATACGAAAGTCACAATCATTACTCAATGGGCGGGACGCAGCGCGGAAGAAGTGGAGAAGTTTATCACAATTCCCATTGAGATCGCCATGAATCCCGTACAGAAGAAAACGGATATTCGTTCGACCACCCTTTTCGGGCTTTCTGTAATCAATGTGATGTTCGAAGACCGTGTGGACGACTTTACTGCCCGTCAGCAAGTCTATAACTTACTGAACGATGCTGATCTGCCCGAAGGAGTAACTCCGGAAGTGCAACCTTTGTACGGGCCTACGGGAGAAATTTACCGTTATACATTGCGCAGCGATAAACGCAGTGTCCGTGAATTAAAAACGATTCAGGACTGGGTGATTGAAAGGAATCTCCGTTCGGTATCGGGTGTTGCCGATATTGTGAGCTTCGGTGGCGAGGTGAAGACCTTTGAGGTAAGTGTAAATCCTCACCAGTTGATTAATTATGGAATTACTTCCCTTGAACTGTATGATGCGATAGCCAAAAGTAATATTAATGTTGGCGGAGATGTGATCACGAAAAGCTCGCAAGCCTATGTGGTTCGTGGCATCGGTCTGATTAATGACTTGGATGAGCTGAGAAATATCGTGGTTAAGAATATCAATGGAACTCCGATTCTGGTAAAGAACCTGGCGGAAGTTCATGAATCCTGCCTGCCCCGTCTCGGACAAGTGGGGCGAATGGATGAGAATGATGTTGTTCAAGGCATTGTGGTGATGAGAAAGGGAGAGAATCCGGGAGAAGTGATTGCGAATCTGAAAGATAAGATAGCTGATTTGAATCAGAACGTACTGCCGAAAGATGTACAGATCGTACCGTTTTACGATCGTGAGGACTTGGTAAACCTGGCTGTGAAAACAGTAACACATAACTTGATTGAAGGTATATTACTGGTTACGTTTATTGTTTTAATTTTCATGGCAGATTGGCGGACGACCGTGATTGTTGCGGTGATTATCCCATTATCCCTGTTATTCGCGTTTATCTGCTTGCGTGTAATGGGAATGTCCGCCAATCTGCTTTCTATGGGTGCCATTGACTTTGGTATAATCATTGACGGGGCAGTAGTGATGGTAGAAGGGGTATTTGTCGCCTTGGACAAGAAAGCCCGACAAGTAGGAATGCCGGCTTTTAACGTAATGTCCAAAATGGGATTGATCCGGCATACCGCCAAAGATAAGGCGAAAGCGGTGTTCTTCTCCAAACTGATTATTATTACCGCCTTGATTCCTATTTTCTCTTTTCAGAAAGTAGAAGGAAAAATGTTTTCACCTTTGGCATATACGTTGGGTTTTGCTTTGCTGGGAGCGCTTATTTTCACGTTGACATTGGTACCGGTCATGTCCTCCATGTTGCTGAAGAAGAATGTACGGGAAAAAAACAATCGTTTTGTCCATTTTATCAATACCGGGTGTACAGCCCTTTTCGACACTTTTTATGCCCATCGGAAACTAACAGTCGGGCTGGCAACTGTCATAGCAGGGGGAGGTCTGTGGCTTTTTCCCTTTCTTGGAACGGAGTTCCTGCCGCAGTTGAACGAAGGTTCTATTTATATCCGTGCCACTCTTCCGCAGAGCATATCACTGGATGAATCTGTCACTCTTGCAAATAAGATGAGACATAAATTACTGACTTTTCCCGAAGTCAGACAAGTATTGTCGCAAACCGGACGCCCGAATGATGGTACGGATGCAACCGGATTCTATAATATAGAATTCCACGTCGATATTTATCCCGAAAAAGACTGGGAGAGCAAACTCACCAAGTTGGAACTGATTGATAAAATGCAGGATGACTTATCCATTTATCCGGGAATTGACTTTAACTTCTCACAGCCGATTACAGATAATGTGGAAGAAGCGGCCTCCGGTGTGAAAGGTTCTATTGCGGTGAAAGTGTTTGGTAAAGATCTTTACGAATCGGAGAAGTTCGCTGTTCAGATTGATAAGATTCTGGCTACGGTTCAAGGAATAGAAGATCTCGGAGTGATCCGGAATATCGGTCAGCCGGAACTTCGTATTGAGTTGAATGAACGACAGTTGGCACGTTATGGAGTTGCTAAGGAAGATGTTCAGTCCATCATTGAAATGGCTATTGGCGGAAAGTCAGCTTCGCTGTTGTATGAGGATGAACGGAAATTTAATATCGTGGTAAGATATAGCGAAGAGTTTCGTCAGAATGAAGAGGAAATCGGTAAAATACTGGTTCCTGCGATGGACGGAACGATGGTGCCTATCAAAGAGTTGGCAGATATCACGACGATTACAGGACCATTGTTGATTTTCCGTGATAATCATGCCCGTTTCTGTGCCGTCAAGTTCTCGGTGAGAGGACGTGACATGGGTACGGCGGTTGCCGAAGCGCAGAAAAAAGTAAATGCTTCCGTACATTTGCCGGCAGGATATTCGTTGAAATGGACGGGTGACTTTGAGAATCAGCAGCGTGCAACGAAACGTTTGGCACAAGTAGTCCCTATCAGTATCGCCATTATTTTTATTATCCTGTTTATTCTCTTCTCTAATGCGAGGGATGCGGGACTGGTATTGCTCAATGTGCCGTTTGCTGCTGTGGGAGGTATCGTAGCCCTTCTGATAACAGGGTTCAATTTTTCTATATCGGCAGGTATCGGTTTTATTGCCCTGTTCGGTATCTGTATACAGAATGGAGTTATCATGATTTCCGATATCAAGGCAAATCTGAAATTAGGTTCCCCCTTGCCCGATGCTACCAAAGAAGGAGTCCGTTCACGCATCCGTCCCGTGATTATGACGGCGGCTATGGCAGCTATCGGCCTGATGCCGGCGGCTATGAGCCATGGCATCGGTTCGGAATCACAGCGTCCGCTGGCGATTGTCATTATCGGAGGATTGATAGGGGCGACCTTCTTCGCCTTGTTTATCTTTCCGCTGATTGTGGAAGTGGTATACGAACGAATGCTGTATGATAAGAATGGAAAATTATTGCAAAGACGTATCTAATTCATTTTCTATTCTTTCTATGAGAAAAACGGTCATAAATTAAATTTTAATTTTGTTTTCAGTAGGTAGAAGTGAGGAAGGGACAAAAGTAGGTTGAATCAGAAGATCACCCGTACTTTTGTTCCTTTTTCTATTTCCGAAGATATTTCCAGCCTGGCATTGTAAGCTGATATTATTTTCTGAGTCAGACTAAGGCCGATGCCCTGACCTGCGTAGTCATGGGTATTGCTGCCCCGATAGAAAGACTGGAATATATGTTCTATTTCTTCCGGGGGAATGCCGATACCCTGATCTTTTACTTCAAGAACGAGGTGCCGGTCTTCCTGTCGGAGAGTGATGTCTACTTCTTTTTCAGAATATTTGCAGGCGTTATCAATGATATTTTTCAAAGCTATCTTTAGCAGATAGGGATTTGCTTTTACAGTGGCAGCTTTATTCATTTCTCCGTCATGGAGCCGGATTCTTTCGTTAGTTCCTGTCAGGCCTTTCAACATATCCGGCAGAGACAGTTCTTCTATATTGCTTTTTAGAAGTTCCTCGTCCTGACGTGAAAGGAAAAGAAGATGGCGGATTAAGTTGGAGAGCCGCTTGCTTTCTGACGAAATTCGTTGCAGAGCTTCCATATATTCTCCGGTACTTCTTTCTTTCAGCAGGCTGATTTCGCATTCTCCCTGTATGGCGGTTATCGGATTGTTCAGTTCATGGGAGGCATGGCTGACAAAGGACTTCTCGGCTTTGAAAGCGCTATCCAGACGGTCGAGCATGCTATTCAGGGTTTTTATCATGTCTTCCAGTTCATCGTTATTACCGGTTGTTCTTAACCGGCGGTTCAGGCTGTTAGCCCGTATCCTCTTCAATTCTTTCAGTATATGCTGCAAGGGAACAAGGATACGACCGGAATAGATTTTTCCGACTAGATAAATCAAGATGGAACTGAATAAGACCAGAAAGATGGAAAGGAGCAGCAAGTGTTCTTTAATTTCCGCTCCGTATACATTTCGAGACATAACGAGAACGATGAAATTTCCCTCATTATCGGGATAATAAAGGGCAGCTCCCAACTGATCTTTGTATTTAAAAGAAAAAGGTATGCTGTCTTCACCGGCTATGAGGAGTGCCTGCTGATGTTGAGTAAGATATTTATTCAGCGTGTCCCGCACTTCGGAGAGGCTGTCCATGTTTAAAAGAATCTCATGGGCTTCGGGCAGGAGTTCGTCATATTTGCGTTGGATAATCTGATAGCTCTGTTCGTCTACTTCATCTTTTTCCCAATGCTTTTGTGCAGTCAGATATGCTTTCTCGCGGAGATAGGAGGCGTAGAGCTTATTGATAAACTGCGTACTGAAAAGATAGAATACGGCAATAATGATGATAGTCGTCAGTACACTGAGCAACGTATAGAAGAGAGCTATTTTAGAACCTATTTTCATGTCCGGATTGATAGAGTGGATAATGTTCAGGCGTTCATGATATATCCTAATCCTACTACTGTATGAATCAGCTTTTTATCGAAGTCGCGATCTATCTTCACCCGTAGATAATTGACGTATACGTCTACAATGTTGGTATTCGTATCAAAGTTCTTGTCCCATACGTCTTTGAGCAGTGTAATGCGTGATAGCGCTACTCCCTGATGCGTCATGAAATATTCGAGCAGGCGGTATTCTTTTACAGTGAGATCGATATCCACGTCTCCTCTTTTTGCCCGCCTAATGTTACAGTCCAATACCAGATTGTCGCAAGTCAGCTGGTTGGCTACCGTCTCTTTATTTCGTCGCAGCAAAGCCTTGATACGTGCCTCCAGTTCTTGAAAGCTGAAAGGCTTGACGAGATAATCATCTGCTCCTGCATCCAGTCCCTTTACAATATCTTCCGTCGTTCCCAAAGCTGTCAGCATAATGACCGGTGTCTGATAACCGAACCTCTGGCGGTAAAGATGGCAAAGTTCGAGTCCGTTTATTTTCGGCATGATAATATCCAGAATAACGAGATCGAAAGGTTCTTCCTGAAGGACTTTCCATCCCGTATTTCCATTGTGACAGACAGTTACCGAATGTCCGAATTCTTTTAGTCCCCGTTCGATAAAGGAGGCGATATTGACTTCATCTTCTGCTAATAGTATCTTTGCCATAAATCTACATTGTTTAGATGCAAAGATACTTTTTCTTTGCATCTGAAGAAAGAAAAATGGCATACATTTAAGTGTTTCTTCTTTCTGAACTGTATTATCTATGCCGATGGCGAAAAGGCTGTTTCGTTTATACCGCTTTAGAGGAAACGAGGTGAAGATTGTTGAAGGATAGCAGGTTGAAAATAAAGTTGGTTAGGTTAGAAAGAGAAAACGGTGGACAGAGCTTTGGGCCTGTTCACCGTTTTTGATTCTTGTTGTATGTTCAAATGCAATTTGTCTTGTTCAAAGGAGATGTTATCCTTTCGCTTCCTGATACATAAAGCGTTTGATTGATTTCTTCGCAGTCTTTTCAAATTCTTCGAAGTGGATTTTTACTTTGCTTATCTGAGAGTAATTGGGCAGCTGCTGATTCAGTTCAATACGGTTGGCTTCCATTACTTTTACGATATCAGTCTGTTGCAGGCCATGAGCAAAAGCGTCGTCAAAGTCCGGATAAATCAGCGCTACCAGTTTATCATGCTGTAAAACGATCAGTGACTCCGCTACATAAGGCATATTGTTCAGTTTACTTTCTATCTCTTCCGGATAAATGTTCTGTCCACTGGAAGTCAGGAGCAGATTTTTGCTGCGGCCCCGAACAGTCACATAGCCTTCGTCGTCGATTGTTCCTAAATCGCCTGTGTGAAGCCATCCGTTTGCATCGATAATCTGTGATGTAGCTTCCGGATTTTTATAATATCCCAGCATCATATTCGTTCCTCTGCATACGATTTCTCCGGCGTGTGTTTTAGGGTCCGGTGAGTCGATGCGGACTTCCATCCGGGTAGTCGCTTTTCCACAGGAAGCCAGTTTCAGTGTCTCCCAACGGCTGGAACAAATAATCGGACCACATTCAGTCATACCATAAGCGATGGTGTAGGGGAAACCTATCTTTTTGAGGAAGGCTTCTACCTCGGCATTAAAAGGAGCACCGCCAATGATGATTTCATCGAAGTTCCCACCGAAAATTTCCATAGCAGCCTGTCGGGCCAACGATTTGATTTTATCGTTTACAATGGGTACTTTGAGCAATAGTTTTCCGATTTTGCTGTCTACCTTTGGCAGAATATCCTTTTTGATAATCTTTTCTACAATCAGGGGTACACAGGAGATTACTCTGGGTCTTATTTCCGAAAAAGATTGCGCAATGATCTTCGGAGACGGCATGCGCGTCAGGAAATAGATGTGTGCACCGGCAGAGAAACCATATAAAAAGTCGTATACCATGCCGAAAACATGCCCCATCGGAAGCATGGAGACGATGTGATCTCCCGGTTTCACAGGGAGCATTTCGAAACAGTACGCTACGTTCGACCAGATGCTGCGATAGGGGAGCATGACGCCTTTAGAATATCCGGTAGTGCCGGAAGTATAATTGATGATAGCCAGTTCCTCCGGACGGTCTTTCCGATAACAGATATGTTCGGGACGGAAATTCTTTGGATAACGCTGGCCGTAAATAGCGTTTCGGTGTTCGAAGGCATAAGTCAGCTTTTCGTTGCGTGATACCAATGCGGAGAAATCGGTGAGGGAAGCGATCCCTTCCAGCAACGGCATTGCATCTTCATTCAGATTTTCCCATGCCTGGTCGCCGACAAAGAGTAGCTTAGCCTCGGAGTGGTTGACGATATTATGAATATTATCCGCTTTGAACTCATGTAGAATAGGAACAATGACGGCTCCATACGTAATGGTAGCTAAGAAGGTAACCGCCCAATGGGCACTGTTTCGTCCACAGACAGCTATTTTATCACCCGGCTGAATACCGGCACTTTCCAGAACAATGTGAAACTTGGCTATCTTACGCGCTACATCCTTATATTGAAGCGTGATTCCTTTGTAGTCTGTCAATGCATCTTTATCCCAGTTTTTGATGATGCTTTGTTCAATATAATCAATGAACTGATGTTCTTGTTCCATTCGAATTTTGCACATTTGATTTAAAATTGCGCAAAAATAACACTTCATTAACGAAAACCGAAGTTTACAATCAAGTTTTACGGTTAATTAACGGGGGAGGGTTGAACTTCTTTTTTCAATTATTTTCCCGTTATGGATGGAGATTCCGGTTGGAGGCAATGGAGGAGGCGAGTTCTCTTTTCCGGAAGGGGCTGATATACAAAATTATGGTGTCACTATACCGTCAGTATAGTGACACCATCTGTTGCATATAGTGATACTATCCGGATACGATAGTGTCACCATAATAAATATCAGGATTCACTGCTATTTTCTTCCTCTTCTTTAGACTTTTCGGAAATAAGCAGCAATTTATCATTCACATGTAGTTTCAGTGTTCCGTTAGGAATCAGAAATTCATCTCCGCGTTTCACAATCATCACCAATGTGCCTTTGGGGAGATTCATATCTTTCAGTGTATCTGCTTCTTCCAGCATTTCCTGTGTGATAGTCATATCCCTGAGGTCTGTATCAATCTCTTCCGGAAGTTCCACTCCGAAGTCATTGCCCGTTTTCTCCAGCGGTTTGGATAAATTCAGCAGGCGGGCAACGAAAGAAACGGTCGTTCCCTGCACAACCAGTGAGACGATTGTGATAAAGAATACGATATTAAAGATTATATTCGAACCTTCGACTCCCGCAACTACCGGATAAGTAGCGAAGATGATGGGAACTGCTCCACGCAATCCTACCCAAGATACGAACAGCCGTGATTTCATGGTTATTTTCCGGAAGGGAAGCAAACAAAGGAATACACTTAGCGGACGACCGATCACAATCATAAAGACACCGATCAACAAAGCTACTGCTGCAACTTCCAGCATTTCGTGAGGGTTGACGAGAAGACCGAGGCAAAGGAACATGATGATCTGAAACAACCAGGTAAGTCCATCCATAAACGTATAAATGTCTTTGCGGTGCATGATCTTATTGTTTCCCACCATGATACCTGCGATGTATACGGCAAGGTAACCGTTACCTTTTAGCAAATCAGTGATGGAAAAGGTGAAGAAAACAAAAGCCAGCAACAGGATAGGGTACAATGCCTGATTGTCAATGTTGAGCTTGTTCAGCATGCGGATAGCCAACTTTCCGAGCACATATCCGGCAGCCGCGCCGACTATAAACTGAATAATGAAAGAAGCGGCGATAGCCCCGACTCCCATACCTGCCGATTGGATAAACTGTATCAGGACAATGGTAAGCATGTAAGCCATCGGGTCATTACTTCCACTTTCCAATTCCAGCATGGGGCGGAGGTTATGTTTCAGATTCATTTTCTGTGAACGCAGGATGGCAAATACCGAAGCAGAGTCCGTAGATGACATGGTGGCTGCCAGTAACAATGAAGTAGTGATAGGCAGATAGATATTCGTCCAGCTCATTCCGGACAACCACCAGATAAATAATCCGGTAAAAAGAGCGGTTAGTAGCACTCCGACGGTAGAAAGCACGATACCTGGACCTAAAATGGGTTTGATTTCTCTGAATTTTGTATCCATACCTCCCGAAAACAGAATGATGCTCAGGGCGACCATACCGATGAATTGTGCATCTTTGGCGTCATGAAACTGGAGTCCGAGTCCGTCACTTCCGAACAACATTCCCACGACGAGGAACAGTAATAAAGTGGGGACTCCGAAGCGATATCCGGTTTTTCCGACAACGATACTAACGAAAAGTAAGATAGAACCAATAAGTAGGGTGTTTTCTGCTGTAAATATCATAGGCAATCTATTGTTAAGTTATAAAAAATGTCGTATGAGCTCTCACTGTGCGAAGTTACACATTATTTAAAACAAATAAAGAGTCTTTTTGGATGTTTTTTGGTGAAAAAAGGTAGTTAAATTGTCTAAAAAGATTAATTTTGCACTCAATTAATCTACATCATACTTATGGATTCAAACAATCTTACTCCTTTACGGAAAGGGGTGGTAGGGGTACAATTCTTGTTTGTAGCTTTCGGAGCTACGGTGCTTGTACCGTTATTAGTGGGGCTAGACCCTTCCACCGCTTTGTTTACAGCCGGTATTGGTACACTTATCTTTCATGCGGTCACGCGGGGGAAAGTCCCCATCTTTTTGGGAAGTAGTTTCGCATTTATTGCTCCGATAATAAAGGCGACAGAACTTTATGGTCTGGCGGGTACTTTATCCGGAATGCTGGGTGTCGCACTGGTTTATTTCGCAATGAGTGCGCTGGTCAAATGGCAAGGGGTGAGGGTGGTTGAACGTTTGTTTCCTCCGGTAGTCATTGGTCCGGTTATTATTCTGATCGGTTTGTCGCTTGCCGGTACGGGAGTGGAGATGGCGAAGGAAAACTGGGTGCTGGCTTTGTTATCGCTGGTTACTGCGGTTGTCGTTTCGATGAAGGCAAAAGGGCTTTTGAAGTTGATTCCTATCTTTTGCGGTATTATTGTCGGCTATCTGGCGGCATGGCTTTTCTATGATCTGGATTTGTCCGGTGTCAGAGATGCGGCCTGGATCGGGTTACCGCAGTTTGTATTTCCCAAGTTCTCATGGGAGCCGATCTTGTTTATGATTCCGGTAGCCATTGCTCCGGTGATAGAACATATTGGAGATGTATATGTGGTAAATACGGTTACGGGAAAGGATTTTGTGAAAGACCCCGGTCTGCATCGTACTTTATTGGGGGATGGGCTGGCTTGCCTTTTTGCCGGATTGGTGGGTGGTCCTCCGGTGACGACTTATTCGGAAGTAACGGGAGCCATGTCATTAACGAAAATTACGAATCCGCAAGTTATCCGGATTGCAGCCATATCCGCTATCTTGTTCTCCGTCATCGGCAAAATCAGTGCGTTGCTGAAATCAATTCCGAGTGCAGTATTGGGAGGAATAATGCTTTTGCTTTTCGGAACAATCGCCTGTGCCGGAATTGGTAATCTGGTCAATAACTGCATTGATTTGAGTCGTACAAGGAATATTATCATTGTTTCTCTGACGCTGACCGTCGGTATCGGTGGGGCTGTCCTCACTTGGGGAGACTTTTCATTGTCCGGTATCGGACTGGCTGCTTTGGTCGGAGTTCTTCTCAATTTGATATTGCCGAAAGATGATTGATGCTGCCTTTTAATTAATAATTATTAGGCGCGGATTACACAGATGATGCAATTCGCGCCTTTTTATATTTAATAGTTAAGGTTTAGCTGGTAAATCTTGCATTTATGACAAGAACTTCATGATATCTTCGTCCACAGTACTGATACCACCGATTCCGAATTGTTCGACCAATACATTTTTCACGTTCGGTGAAAGGAAGGCTGGAAGAGTAGGGCCCAGATGAATATTCTTCACTCCCAGTGCCAGCAATGCCAACAAAACGATTACTGCTTTCTGCTCGTACCAAGCGATGTTATATACGATAGGAAGTTTGTTAACGTCGTCCAATCCGAATATTTCTTTCAGTTTCAAGGCGATGACAGCCAACGAATAGCTATCATTACATTGTCCTGCATCCAGTACACGGGGGATGCCGTTGATGTCACCTAAAGCCAGTTTGTTATATCTGTATTTGGCGCAACCGGCAGTCAGGATCACTGTATCTTTCGGAAGTTTCTCTGCAAATTCGGTGTAATATTCACGGCTCTTCATGCGTCCGTCGCATCCTGCCATTACGAAGAATTTGCGGATTGCTCCACTTTTGACGGCTTCTACCACCTTATCTGCCAGAGCTACTACTTGTGCATGGGCAAATCCTCCGATCAGTGTTCCGTTCTCAATCGCTGTTGGCGGCTGACATTGCTTGGCGTGTGCGATCAGTGCGGAGAAATCTTTCGGTTTTCCGTCTTTACGTTCGGGGATATAGTGTGCACCATCCAGTCCGCAGGCTCCGGTGACATAGATACGGTCTTTGTAAGTAGCGTTGGCACGTGGAGGAACGATACAGTTGCTGGTAAACAAAATCGGTCCGTTGAAGCTTTCAAATTCTTCTTTCTGTTTCCACCACGCGTTTCCGTAGTTTCCTGCCAGATGTTTGTATTTTTTTAGTTGAGGGTAATAATGCGCCGGAAGCATTTCGCTGTGGGTATAGATGTCTATCCCTGTTCCTTCGGTCTGTTCCAGCAATTCTTCGAGATCCTTCAGGTCATGGCCGCTGATAAGGATACCCGGATTGTTGCGCACACCGAGATTAACTTCTGATATTTCCGGATTTCCGTAGCTGCTTGTGTTGGCTGCATCCAGCAGAGCCATTGCGGAAACTCCGTGTTTACCTGTGGTCAGTGTAAGTTGAACCAGTTCTTCCATCGTAATATCATTGCGGGTGAGTTCGGCTAATGCGTGCTGCATAAAGGCAAAGATTTCTGATGATTCGTGTCCCAGATTATGCGCATGCTCAACGTAAGCTGCCATTCCTTTCAGTCCGTAATGTACAAGTTCTTTCAGAGAGCGGATATCTTCGTTGGGTGTGCGAAGTACTCCTACTGTCTTGGCTTTTTCTTCGAACTCATCTTCACTTCCATCCCATAGGCATTCGTCGGGAGCATTGGCAATGGTTACTTTGCTGCCAAGTTCTTTTTTCAGCAGCAATCCTTCTTTTATTTTCCTGATGATAGCCGTTTTATCAAAATTGGCGTTGGTGATAGTGATAAACAGGGCATCATAGATAAATTTGTCTGCCTGTTCGGAAGGTTGTCCTTCCTGACGCAGATGTTCGTTGTACACAGCAATTCCCCGTACTACAAAGAGCAAAAGATCTTGCAGGTTAGCCACTTCGGATGTTTTTCCGCATACTCCTTTTAAGGTACAACCTGTACCCATTGCGGTCTCTTGACATTGATAACAGAACATACTCATAACTTTTACGTTTTTAATTAGTATTCTTGAATATGAACGCAAAAGTAGGGGGAAAGTTTGAGGTAAGTTTGTAACCAATGTTACATTGGCCGAAAAAAAATCAGATGCTATGAGCTAAATTATTTTAGCTATAATCATATTCCGATTAGCTATAATGAAAACTAGATTAGCTATAATGAAACCGGAGTAAATTCTTGGTTATTGAATCAGCCGGATCAGCTGTTCTTTCTGTAAAATAGTGATCTGTTTGCGGTCGGCTGTGATCAGGCCGTCATCCTGCATGTGTGACAGCTCACGTGCCAGAGAGGGACGGGAGACACCGAAGTAATCGCTCAACTCCTGTTGCGAACGGTCGAGGGTGATCTGCAGCTGTTGCTGTTGTTTGTGCAGCCGGAGCAGATAGGATGCTATCTTTTGCCGGATGGTCTTGAAAGACATAAAGAAAAGTTTATCCGACAAGGTACGGGCATAATTGGCAGATAGATTCATATAGTTCTCCAGAAACTGCTCGTTCTTGCGGAAGAGTTCCAGTACGCTCGATTTGGGGATTTCGATTACTTCCGTCAGTTCGTTAGCGGTCACTTCTACCGGAAAACGGTTCTCTTCTCCGAAGAGGAAGAGAGGAGCAAGGGCCCTTGGTGCGGCAATGTCTTCTACTTTGATGAGTCTTCCGGAATAGTCTATCATTTCGCCGCGTACACTCCCTTTGGTCAGTATCATGAGACGGTTGCACACATCTCCCTGTCGTGCCAGAATTTCTCCTTTCTTATAAGAACGGGTATGAAAACTGATCTCTTCCAGATTGGCGGATAACTTTTCCGGAGTGATTCCCCGGAACAATGGGTTATTGATGAGTGCAGGTGTCATAAGCTTATCTGTTATTTGAATTTTAATATGAATTTTGTTTCCTTATTGTCCGGCAGCAAGATGAGGCTTCCACCGGAAAGCCGCATAATCTGACGTGAAATACTAAGTCCGATTCCGCTGCCTCCTTTTTTGGTGGTGAAGAAAGGGATAAAAATATGTTCCGCAATTTCCGGCGGAATAACGGGACCGTTATTCTTTATTTCAATCAGTACCTCTTCTGTTTCATTGCAATATACCTGAATATCGATTTGTCCGTCCGGCTGATTACCGATTGCCTGAATCGCATTTTTCAGAAGGTTAATGACTACTTGTGAGATCAGATTTTCATCTGCATATAAAATCAGGTCGGCTGGATCGATCTTCGTATGGAATGTGATATGGTCACAGGGATTCTGATGACGGGCAAGTTCTACCATTCGTTCGATGAATGCTTTTAAGTAAAACAATGAAGGCTCCGGAGTCGGTATCCGTGTGAATTTGCGGTAGGATTCCACGAAAGCAAGCAGTCCTTTTCCCGTTGTACTGATGGTCTGTAATCCGTGGCTGATTTCTTCGTCTTTGTCCTCTACCATCGAAAGGAGCGTGTCGCTGAGGGAGGTGATAGGAGTGACGGAGTTCATGATTTCGTGAGTCAGTACACGGGTCAGGCGAATCCATGAATCTATTTCTTTCTCGTCCAGTTCTATATTAATATCATTCAGCGCAAGGATACGCAAATGTTCCTTGTGCACATTGATTTCTGATACACGGATGGATAGATTGACCGTTCCCCGTTCATTATGAAACACCACCTGTAATTTGTCTCCGGGATGGCAGTTCTCCATTTTCTCCATCAGCGTGGTGTCTACTTTACTCAATTGCCGGACATGTGTGAATACATTGAGTCCCAAAAGCCGGAGGGCCTCCTTGTTCTTCTGATAGACTGCTCCGTTGTCATTGAGCACCAGTAACCCCGTGCTGACAAAATCAAGAATCAGTTCGTAGTATTTTTCCTGTTGGGCAGTTTCTGCTTTTACATTATATAAGATGCGTCCCACCCGATTGAGTGCCCGGTTGATCTGTTTGCTTTCGGGAGTGCCGGACTCTTCGGGGAAGCGGAAGGCACTGTCATTATTCTCCAAAGCGTCGATCATGAAAAGCACCTGCTTGATGTGCAGGCGATAAAGACGGACTTGCCAGATGATACTTAAAACCAGCAGACAGCTACTGATGCCGAGCCAGATATAAGACTGATACACACCAAACCAAACGGTTGCCAGACAGCAAATGACCGTCAGGGATACCCTAAACCAATATTGGTTGGCTACTTGTTGTAGAATCCGGTTCATAATCCGAACTTTTTCATCTTGTTATAGAGAGTCTGACGGGTAATTCCCAGTTGCGCGGCTACTGCCGAGAGGTTTCCTGCACAGGTATCCAGTGCTTTACGTATCATTTGTATCTCCATCTCTTCCAGTGTGGAAATATCTTTTTCGGAAGTTTCTGTCTTTCGGGTGGATAACTGGAATAATTCCGCCGGAATTTGCAATCCGTCGTTAATGATGACCACCTTTTCGATGGCATGTTCCAACTCTCGGATATTCCCGTACCATGGGTACGCAATGAGTTTTTCCTTGGCTGCCGGGCTGAATTTCATCGGTTCCTTATCGTATTGTTTGCAGAAACGGATGATAAATCTTTCGGCAAGCGGAATAATATCTTCTTTTCGTTTCCGCAAAGGAGGTATTTCGATATGAATGGTGTTGATTCGGTAGAGTAAGTCTTCCCGAAATTCTTCCCGGTCCACCATTTCCTGCAGGTTACGGTTGGTAGCGCATATCAGGCGGATGTCGATAGGAATCGGAGTGTTGCTTCCCACCCGTACGATGCTTCTTCGTTGGATAGCTGTCAGCAGTTTAGCTTGCAGATGATAGGGCAGGTTCCCTATTTCATCCAGAAACAAAGTGCTGTGATCGGCAGCCTCAAATTTTCCTGTCCGGTCGGCATGCGCATCAGTGAAAGAGCCTTTTACATGACCGAAGAGTTCGCTTTCAAATAAAGATTCAGTGATCGCTCCCATGTCCACAGCGATCATTTCTTGTTGTCTGCGGTTGGAAAGAGCATGAATTTCGCGGGCAAGCATTTCCTTCCCTGTTCCGTTTTCACCTGTAATCAGGATATTGGCATCTGTGGTGGCTACTTTCTCTATCAGCATTCGGAGCTGCTGCATCGGTTTGCTTTCTCCCCAGTAGATCGGCGGAGTGTTGACAGGCTCCTTTTTGTTTCCCGTTTTTCGTCCATGCTGTGCGGACGAGGCGGCAGCCTGCAATGTTTCTACCAGTTTCTGATTGTTCCAAGGTTTGACGACAAAGTCCGAAGCTCCTTCTTTTATGCCCCGGATGGCAAGATCAATATCTGCATAAGCGGTAAAAAGTACGACGGGAAGTTCCGGTCGTACTTTCTTTATTTCGTGCAGCCAGAACAATCCTTCATTGCCGGTATTGATGCCCGAAGTGAAATTCATATCCAATAGTACCACTTCCGGCGTCTCTTCCCGTATCACGGTGGTCAATGTGACCGGTGATGACAGCGTGACAACCTTTGAAAAATAGTTTTTTAAAAGGATTTGTACCGCAGTCAGCACTCCTTTGTTATCGTCTACAATGATGATTGTTCCTGATTTACTCATGTCCGAATTGGTTTGTACGCTACAAACTTACGAAAAAGTAATTCATAATTCAAAATTCGGATTTGAATTTATAACCATTGGAACTTTAATCCGAATGATAAACTTAGATAATCGCGGGGACGGAGATAGCTATTCGTTACGGCGCTGATGAGGTAAAGGTCGCATGTGCTTATCTCGTAGAAGAAAGTCACGGACTTTGCCAGAAACCTGCGGTTCGGGTCAATATCATAAGTCAACCGTTGTCCCAGGAAAACATGAATACGCACTTTGCTTGAAAAGCCGTAGTATCCCTTCGGATAACGTTCAGGCTCACTTACCCAGAACTGGTTGCCAAACACGGTATTCAGATACAATCCGCAGGCGAGAGGTTCTGTGGAGAATCCTTTTCCCAGATTGATGCTCCAAGGCATATAGTTCTGTTTCAGCGTCATGGTCACTTTGGCCTTTTTGGACGAATACTTCGGGATGAATCCGAGCAGTAAATCTGTTTCCCACTGATTTCGTTTTCCGTAATCCCATCCGGTACCGAACGAGATTAATCCCATATTTCCCGCATACTGTATTTTAGAGTGAGTCGGGATAATCCGCTCCCAGTTTCTGCGGAAGCGATGGACACGTCTGTCATAACCGGTACGGAGAACCGGTTGCGGTACATAAGGTAGTACTGTGTCTGCTTTGACTATTGTAAACGCGGAATCGCCTTCGTGAAAGGCTATAATGGAATCTGCCTTGATCACCAGTCTCAGTGAGTCAGGTTTGTAGTTATTGATAATTGTATCTGTCTTGCAAGTAGCCGATATCAGGCCGGGAAAGAGCAGGAGCGTAGTCAGCACTCCTGTGCGGATGATATATTTAGTATTCAACCAGTTCATATTCGTATTTTTCTGGGGTTATAGTAAATACCAGATAACTGCGACTTTTCATGCAGTCACTGACAATATAATGCACATCATCATCGAAAAGGACTCTGTCATCGAACCCGTGATTGTGGGCAGCCGTGCAGAACTGTAGTCCCGGATATTGGGTGACATAGTACTGGAATGGCTTTGCCACATTATCATTGAACACGTCTGCAAATGGATGCGCGTGCATACTGACTACGGTTTTTTCAAACTCATCAGCCCTGGCTGTCAGTTCCTCTTCCATAAAACTGAAATTGGGAATAGGTTCCGAATAATCGTATTCCAGCGCATTGGTATTGAGGCAGACAAATTTTACATTGCCTGCGATAAATGAGAAGTTGGCAGGTCCGAAAACAGCCTGATAAGTTTCTGCTCCGGTGCCCAGACAGTCATGATTCCCGATAAGGGCGACATAAGGAACTTTTAGCCCGTTCATGATATCCCGCTGCCAAAGAAATTCTTTGGTCAGTCCGAAGTCACTCATATCTCCTCCGTGAATGACAAAGTCGATATCATCTCTCTTATTGACCTCTTTTACAAAGTCTTCGGTCTCGTCATACCATCGCTGTGAATCTCCCATAGTGATAAAACGGATGGTTGTTTTTCCTTTACACTTAGCTTCTATTTGTTCAATGTTATGAGCATTTACATCTGTCTCTCCACTGATACGTACATCGTAGGGATGATAGTCTATCAGGTCACATCCTGTCAGAAGCAGGCAGGTCAGGAGAGTGTACAAATTCTTGTTTACCATAAATAGAATGATTTATTTAATTGAAAACTTGATGCGAAGATAGAGTTTTCCGATGACATTGAAATACATTAAAGTCGGAAATAGGAAAAACAGAACAATAAATGGGCGAAAATGTATACTTTCCGTTGGACAGTAAACAGGAAGGATTTCTGTCTAATAATTAGACGGGAGTGTCTAATTATTAGACAATGGGTAGTACTGTCGAAACATATAAATAGTTGTGAATGAATACTCTTGCTATTGTGGCACGCTATCTGCATTGCATTATGATGAAAAATAGGAATAAGCATGAGACAAATTTATTATGTAATTGTTTATCTTAGTGACCGTTTGGTGTGAAAGAGGTTTGATACGGAGAATCCGGTCAACAGTATAAAGAACGAATAAAGAAAGAATAGAAAGTGAAACAACATAATAAAGAAATAAAATGATACAGATTGAAAACATTAGTAAAGTATTTCGTACTACTGAAGTAGAGACGGTTGCATTAAATCACGTGAACCTTGAAGTTAAACAAGGAGAGTTTGTTGCTATCATGGGGCCTTCGGGCTGTGGAAAATCCACTTTGTTGAATATTCTGGGTTTATTGGATAACCCTACAGAAGGTTCTTACCAGCTGATGGGAGAGGAAGTTGCCGGATTGAAAGAGAAGGAGCGTACCCATGTCCGTAAAGGCAAATTAGGCTTTGTATTCCAGAGTTTCAACTTGATAGACGAACTGAATGTCTACGAAAATGTAGAGCTTCCGCTTACTTATCTGGGTATTAAATCCTCCGAGCGCCGCCGTATGGTGGAAGATATTCTGAAAAGGATGAATATCAGCCATCGGGCCAAACACTTTCCGCAACAGCTGTCCGGTGGTCAGCAGCAGCGTGTTGCTATCGCTCGTGCGGTAGTGACTAATCCGAAGCTTATCCTTGCCGATGAGCCAACAGGTAATCTGGATTCAAAGAACGGAGCGGAGGTAATGAATCTGCTGACGGAACTGAATAAAGAAGGTACCACCATCATTATGGTGACTCACTCACAACATGATGCGAGCTTCGCACACCGTACCATACATCTGTTCGACGGAAGTGTAGTGGCAAGTGTAACAGCATAAACCGAAACGACAATGAGACAAATCTATTATAGCATCCGGACTTTATTGCGTGAACGGGGCACGAATATCATCAGGGTAATTTCTCTTTCGCTGGGACTTACCATCGGCATTTTGCTCTTCTCGCAGATTGTGTTTGAATTGAGTTATGAACGTTGCTATCCGGAATCGGAACGTCTGGCGATTGCACGTTGCCTGACGACTAACCTTAGCACGGGGGAGAAAATGGGAGACGACGGCGACAACTTTGATTATACACTTTTTGATGTGGTTGCACCGACTTTGGCGCAGGATATGCCCGAAGAAATTGAGTTTGCCAGTTGCGTCCTCGCAGAACAATGGATGAGTATATATTATGAAGATAAATTATTATCGGACATCAACTATATATACGCTGATACTTGTTTCTTCCAGACTTTCGGTATACCTGTCTTAAAAGGAAATCCGAAAGATATGATTATGCCGGGAAGTGTGTTTGTGTCAGAACACTTTGCCCGTGAAACATTTGGAGATGCAGATCCTATCGGCAAAATTCTTAAAGCAGACAGGCAAAATGATTTTACGATTCGTGGTGTGTACAGAGATGTGCCGGAGAATACGATGCTCACTCATGACTTTGTTGTTTCCATCCATCGGGATGGGGGATATCAGGGAGGCAATGGCTGGAAGGGAAATGATATCTTTTACACTTTTCTTCGCTTGCGTGATGCTGCGGATATTGATAAAGTGAATGACAAGATCCAGCGGGTAATCGAAAAATATACGCCTGCTCGTTTTGACGACTGGAAATTAGATTTCAATGTCATCCCGTTAGTGAAGTATCATGTGGAATCTTCCGATGTGCAGAAGCGCTTGGTCATATATGGATTTTTGGGGTTCGCTATCTTTTTTGTCGCCATCATGAATTATATGCTGATATCTATCGCTACCCTAAGTCGTCGTGCCAAAGGGGTGGGTGTGCATAAATGCAGTGGTGCCAGTGCCGGAAATATCTTCGGCATGTTTTTGGCGGAAACAGGAATCCTTGTTGTCATATCTGTACTTCTCAGCCTTCTGCTGATAGTCAATGCACGTGAAATAATCGAAGACCTGCTTTCCGTCCATCTGTCTTCACTTTTTACATGGGAGACACTATGGGTGCCTTTGCTTACGATCGTGATCCTTTTCCTTTTGGCGGGTGGCATACCGGGACGGTTGTTTTCGCGCATACCAGTCACACAGGTGTTCCGCCGTTATTCTGATGGTAAGACAGGTTGGAAACGTTCGTTACTGTTTATACAGTTCACGGGTGTCTCTTTTGTTTTGGGATTACTGCTGGTTACGCTTCTGCAATACAACCATCTGATGAGCCGTGATATGGGGATAAACGTTCCGGGATTGGTTCAGGCAGGAACATGGTTGCCGAAAGAAAGCGTAGAACATGTTACCGATGAACTGCGTCGCCAGCCTATGGTAGAAGGAGTGGCTGTTGCTACAAACGGAGTAATCGGACAATACTGGACACGCGGACTGATGAGTAATGACGGTAAAAGAATCGCTACACTTAACTTTAATTATTGCAGTTATAACTATCCCGAAGTAATGGGAATAAAGATTATCGAAGGCAGCACTCTTAAGAAAAAGGAAGATTTATTGGTGAATGAAGAGTTGGTACGTTTGATGAAGTGGACAGATGGGGCAGTAGGAAAGAAATTAAATGATATAGAGGGTACGATTGTCGGTGTCTTTCGGGATGTTCGCAATTATAGCTTCTTTTCAACTCAGGCACCTATTGTCTTGATAGGATCAGAAAATGCCAATCAAGTATTTGATGTCCGTTTGAAAGAGCCGTATGATGATAATCTGAAACGTCTGAATGAGTTTACCGATAAGACATTTCCGAATATAGCCATGCATTTCAGTTCTGTGGACAGTATGATAAAGGATATATATAAAAGTGTATATCGCTTCCGTAATTCAGTCTGGATTACTTCAAGCTTTATTCTGCTGATTGTAATTATGGGATTGATCGGCTATGTGAATGATGAAACTCAACGTCGAAGCAAAGAAATAGCTATCCGGAAAGTGAATGGAGCCGAAGCCTCTCATATTTTGCGCCTGCTGATACGCGAGATTCTGTATGTATCCGCATCCTCCATATTGATTGGTATCATTGCTTCCTATTTCGTAGGAAAGGCATGGCTTGACCAGTTTGCCGAACAGATTTATCTGAACCCGTTATTGTTTATAGGTACGGCGTTGTTTGTCTTATTGCTGATTGTTGTTTGTGTTGTGCTGAAAGCATGGCACATAGCCAATGAGAATCCGGTAAATAGTATCAAGAGCGAATAGAAATATAAGAATATTATTATCTTTCAGGCACGGATTAATACGGCTTCTGCGATGAATGCATCTTTTAGAAAACGTGTTAATTCGTGCCTGAACATTTTTTATTATGATATATCTTCTGATGCAGTGTTAATTTGATTTATTCCGCTACCTTATTTGCTATCGGATGTTCCTTCGATACCTTCTTTATATAAATCATCAGACTGATAACAGCAGTGACGAACGCCAGTGCATCTGATACCGGCATACTGATCCAGACACCTTTCAAGCCCCACCATTGCGGGAAGAGTAACAAGCAAGGCAACAGATAAAGCAACTGTCGTGTCAGCGAAAGGAAAATACTGATTTTTGCCTTGCCGATGCTCTGGAAGAAGTTGCCAATCACAATTTGTGCTCCCACAAACGGGAACATAAGTACTGCCAGACGGATTCCTTCTACTGCCAGATTTATCAATTCATCACTATCTGTGAAAAGTGCCGATACCGCATGAGGGAAAAATTCGCAGATCACAAAACCACTGCTGGTAATCACTACACCGGAGATAATTCCCAATCGTAGTGTCTGTTTTACCCGGTCTATCTTCTGTGCTCCGAAGTTGTAGCCTACAATAGGTTGCATTCCCATAGTCAGTCCCAACACAATCATTACGTAGAGTGTCAACAGGCGATTGATAATGCCGTAAGCACCGATAGCCATGTCGCCTCCATATTCCTGTAAGCTGTTATTGATTATGATAACGATAGCACAAGCGCAAACATTCATCAGGAAGGGAGACATGCCGATAGCGAAAATACTTTCTACAATTCTTCGTTTTACCTTCCAGATCTTTCCCTCAAAATGAACCGTGCTCTCCTTCTTGCAAAAGTGGCTTAGTACCCACACCATACCGATCAGCTGTGAGATGAGCGTTGCCGTAGCGGCTCCTCGCATTCCCCATTCAAAATGAAATATAAAGATGGGAGCGAGGATGATATTGGCTACTACCGTTACCATCGAAGTAAGCATCGCCTTCTTCGGATATCCGGTAGCACGCATCACATTGTTCAAACCGATCATCGTATAAGTGATCGGAGTTCCCAGCAGAATCACTTGCATAAAGCTGCGTGCGTATGGGAGCGTGTCGGGACTCGCTCCGAAGAAAATCAGTATGTTGTCGAGAAAGATAAAAGACAGTATGCCGAAGAAAAAAGCATTCGTGATGCAGAGCATCAGTGTGTGCGACAAGATTTCCGTAGCTCCTTTCATATCCTTCTGTCCCAGACGGATAGAAGCAATGGTAGAGCTGCCTGCAGATACCAGCGTACAGAAAGCGACTACCAGATTCATCAGGGGAAAGCTGACCGCTAATCCGGCAATAGCCATCGGTCCCACACCGTGTCCGATGAAGATGCTGTCGATAATATTATAAATAGACGTGATCGTCATCCCAATGATGGCGGGAATGGAATATTGCAACAGTAGCTTACCGATGCTTTCTTTTCCTAATATGTGCGGATCGTTTTTGCTCATGCGCTCGTATGGATTGTTGGATGAAAACGAATGTTACGTTTTTTTAAGTGGGGTAAAGGTACGAATTATTTGCCTGATTCGATGATTATTCGGAACTTTGCACAATTCAATACACAAGGTTTAACGTTTTAGGTAAAAAGAAAGAGTAAGTATGGATACAACAAAGACAATTGCGGCACTGTTTGATTTCGATGGTGTCATCATGGATACGGAAACGCAGTACACTGTTTTCTGGGATGAACAAGGGCGTAAATATCTGAATGAACAAGACTTCGGACGCCGTATCAAGGGACAGACGCTGACCCAGATTTACGACAAATACTTCTCGGATCAGCCGGAGGCTCAGCAAGAGATTACAGCCGGGCTCAATGTCTTCGAGAAAAGCATGTCTTATGAATACATTTCCGGTGTGGAAGCCTTTATCGCCAATCTTCGGAATCACGGGGTGAAGATAGCTGTAGTCACCAGTTCCAACGAAGAGAAGATGCAAAACGTTTACAATGCCCATCCCGAATTTAAAGGAATGGTAGACCGTATCCTGACCGGAGAAATGTTTGCCCGCTCCAAACCGGCTCCCGACTGTTTCCTTCTCGGTATGGAAATATTCGGTGCTACTCCTGAAAACTCTTATGTGTTCGAAGACTCCTTCCACGGTCTGCAAGCCGGAATGACTTCCGGTGCTACCGTTATCGGTCTTGCCACTACCAATACAAGAGAGGCCATTACCGGAAAAGCACACTATATTATAGATGACTTTTCGGAAATGACCTTCGAACGGTTACTGACCATACATCGCAAATGATGAAAATCAGTATACAGCAGTGCACGTAATGCTTTATGCTATCTGCGTGCACCTCTGCCTTATCTCATCAGCTTATGCCTTTTTCATTTTCAATTCTCTTTTTTATTTGGTTTGAATCATGAATCCCCTGATTCATATAGAGAAAAAACAGTTCAAAATTCCTTTTGTTTTTTGTCGGAGTCTTTATCTTGAGTGATTCTTTTTCGTTTTCTTTCTCACTTATGGAAGAAATGTTATAACTTTGCCCCAATTTTTGATAACGTTCGCGTTGTCAGAAGCTCTTTATCTTTTAATTATTAATTTAAAATTTGAAAAGACATGGCTGGTTATATATCAGATGACACAAGAAAGGTGACTACTCATCGCTTGGTTGAAATGAAACAGAGAGGCGAAAGAATATCTATGCTTACTTCTTATGATTACACGATGGCACAAATCGTAGATGGTGCGGGAATGGATGTGATTCTGGTGGGCGACTCCGCTTCTAATGTAATGGCAGGTAACGTGACTACATTGCCTATTACTCTTGATCAGATGATTTATCACGCAAAATCAGTCGTACGTGGCGTAAAACGTGCTATGGTCGTAGTCGATATGCCTTTCGGATCTTATCAGGGAAACGAAATGGAAGGTCTTGCTTCTGCCATCCGCATAATGAAGGAAAGTCATGCCGATGCTTTGAAACTGGAAGGTGGAGAAGAAATCATCGGTACGGTGAAACGCATTATCAGCGCAGGTATTCCGGTGATGGGCCATTTGGGGTTGATGCCTCAGTCTATTAATAAATATGGTACTTATACAGTGCGTGCCAAAGACGAGAGCGAGGCTGAAAAGCTGATTCGCGATGCCCATCTTCTCGAAGAGGCAGGTTGCTTTGCCATCGTGCTCGAAAAGATTCCGGCAACTTTGGCTGAACGGGTAGCTTCGGAATTGACGATACCTATTATCGGTATTGGTGCCGGTGGTCATGTAGACGGACAAGTGTTGGTCATCCAGGATATGCTTGGAATGAACAATGGATTCCGTCCCCGCTTCTTACGTCGGTATGCAGACCTTTACACAGTGATGACTGATGCGATCAGCCGTTATGTGTCCGACGTGAAGAATTGCGACTTCCCCAACGAGAAGGAACAATATTAAAACAATATATGGCAGTTAAATTGTGGACAGTTCATTTTATGCGGATATGCGTAGCTAATTTGCTGTTGTTTATCTCTTTGTATATCCTGTTTCCGGTGCTTTCCGTTGAGATGGCCGACCGTCTTGGGGTACCGGTAGCACAGACAGGGGTTATCTTTCTTTTTTTTACATTGGGAATGTTCCTTATCGGTCCGTTCCATGCTTATCTCGTAGATGCCTACAAGCGTAAGTACATGTGTATGTTCTCTTTTGCCCTGATGGTAGCGGCAACGGCAGGATATACCTTTGTGACCAATGTAACGGAACTTGTCTTGTTGAGCACCGTACAAGGATTGGCTTTTGGAATTGCTACCACCGCAGGAATCACACTTGCCATTGATATAACGAACGCTACACTTCGCAGTGCCGGAAATGTCAGCTTTTCCTGGATGGCACGTCTGGGGATGATTATCGGTGTTGTTCTGGGTGTCTGGCTCTATCAGAGCTATTCATTTAAAAACCTGCTGTCCGTGTCGGTGATCACCGGAATAGCAGGTGTTTTGATGGTAGCCGGAGTATATGTGCCTTTCCGTGCCCCGATCGTTACCAAGCTCTATTCCTTCGACCGCTTCCTGCTGTTGCGGGGATGGGTACCTGCTATCAACATGATTCTGATTACTTTCGTACCGGGATTGTTGATTCCGCTCGTACATCCTTTCCTCAACGATTTCGTACTGGGGAATAGAGGAATACCCATCCCATTCTTTGTCGGTACAGGAGCCGGATACCTTGCCTCCTTGTTGCTGGCACGTCTGTTTGTTCTGAAGGATAAGACATGGCGGCTGGTGCTTGTAGGAATGATACTGGAGATTGTAGCTATCACTCTGTTGGCTTCCGGTTTTCCGGTAGGTGTTCCTTCCATCCTTCTTGGATTAGGTTTGGGACTGGTGATGCCGGAGTTTCTGGTCATGTTTGTGAAGCTGTCCCATCATTGTCAGCGAGGTACGGCAAATACCACTCATCTGTTGGCCAGCGAAGTCGGATTCTCATCCGGAATAGCCGTTGCGTGCTATTTCGATCTGGAAGCAGATAAGATGCTTTATACCGGACAAGTAGTAGCTGTGATCGCTTTGATTTTCTTTATACTGGTTACTTATCCTTATTATAAGAACAAGAAAGTAAGATGATTTAAATGAAGAATGAAGAATTACTTTGCAGCATAATAGCGCAGCCCATTCTTCATTCCTCATTCTTCATTTTTTAGTTTCTGCTTACCTGTTTTACTCCTTTCACTGTCCTCAACTTCTTGATGAGTGCTTCCAGTCGTCCGGTATCACCTACCATTACCGTTAGTGTTCCGGAGAATAATCCGTCGTTGGAATCGATTCCGATGGATCGCAGACTGATTCCATTCTCTTTAGAAATGATAGAAGTAATATTGGTAACAATCCCAATATCATCGTGACCTACCACACGCAGTGTGATAGGATACTGTGTGCCGACTGATTTTCCTGCCCAACGTGCTTTTACAATCCGGTATCCGAACCGTTCGCGCATCTGATTGGCATTCGGACAGTCCGCCCGATGAATTTTGATACCTCCGCTTACTGTCACAAATCCGAATACATCATCTCCGTAAATCGGATTGCAGCATTTGGCAAGTTTAAATTCCAGTCCTTTCAGATTCTGATCGATGACAAGCACATCCTCTTTGGAGGTGACCTCTTCTTGTGTTGTCTGCAAATTATATCCTTCGGCACTGCGATAAACGATCTCATCATGCGTGTCATTGTCCCGTCTCTGCTGTTCGAGGTATTTATCCAGAATATCGTTGACATCCAGTGTCTCATCTGCAATCTTCTGATAAAACTCTGTCACATTTTTGAAGCCCAGACGCTTGATAAGACGCATCATTGTAGCTTCGTCATACTCCATCTTCCGGTTTTTGAACTTCCGTTCCAATGTCTCTTTGGCGAAATCGTGCTGGCGTGCTACCATCTCCTTAAGTGCCTGACGTATCTTGGTGCGGGCTTTGGAAGTCGTCACGATGTTCAGCCAGTCCTGCTTCGGAGTCTGGGTATTCGACGTCATGATTTCCACCTGATCACCGCTGTTCAGTTTCTGCTTTAACTGTACGTTCTTGCCGTTTACTTTTGCTCCGATACACTTGCATCCCAGTTTACTATGAATATGGAAAGCGAAATCGAGTACGGTAGCCCCTTTGGCAAGCTTGAACAAGTCTCCTTTCGGTGTGAATACGAATACTTCATCTTCGTAAAGGTCCATTTTAAACTGGTCCATCACTTTCAAAGAGTCGTTATCTGCATTTTCAAGAGCTTCGCGTACTGAAGTCAGCCATTCGTCCAGTCCTGTTTCACCTTTGATGCCTTTGTATCTCCAGTGTGCGGCGAGTCCCCGTTCTGCGATCTCATCCATTCGCCGGGTACGAATCTGTACTTCCACCCATCTGCCTTCCGGCCCCATCACAGTGATATGCAACGATTCGTAACCGTTGCTTTTCGGAATTGAAAGCCAGTCCCGCAGACGTTTTGGATTGGGCTGATACATATCTGTAACGATAGAGTATACCTGCCAGCATTCCTGCTTCTCTTTAGCCGGGTCCGGTTCGGAATCCAGAATGATACGGATAGCGAACAAGTCATAAATTCCTTCGAACGGAGTCTTCTGTTTCTGAATCTTGTTCCAGATGGAATGAATCGATTTGGTACGTCCTTTGATGTCGAACTTCAATCCGGCTTCCTTTACCTTCTTCTGGATAGGGTCGATAAAGGAGGCGATATACTTATCACGGGAAGCCTTTGTTTCGTTGAGCTTCTCCTTTATATAATAGTAAGTTTCCCGCTGTGTATATTTCAGCGACAAGTCTTCCAGTTCCGATTTCAGCTTGTAAAGTCCCAGCTTGTGTGCCAGCGGAGCATACAGATAAGCTGCTTCGTTCGCCACCTTTACCCGGTCTTCTTCGTTGCCTGTATCCTTGATCTGGCGCATCACGTTCACACGGTCTGCAATCATAATCAGAATGACGCGCATATCTTCGGCAAAAGAGAGCAGGAGATTGCGGAAGTTTTCCGATTCAATCGCCGGACTTTTGGAGTACAGTTCGTTTGTTTTCACCAGTCCTTTGATGATACTGCCTACATCTTCGCCATATTCGGCATTCACATCCTCAATCGACAGGATATGTGCCTTCACGATTTCGTGAAGCATAATGCTGATGAGACACGAACCTTTCATTCCGATTTCTTCGGCTACGATAACCGCCGTTTGTAAATCTCTGATGACGGGATTCATCCCGAAGTTATTGCGTTGCAGCCCGTTACATTGGGCAGCTTTGATAAGATGTTTCTTTAATTTTTGGCAATCCTTCCAGAAAATCGTATCTCCGGCAGATTGCAACAGATGCCTGTAGAGTGAAAAAAGCTCCTTCTTTTCCTCTGATGTAAAAAAGTCGTCCATATTCAATCTTGTTAATTCGACGTAAAATTACTTTTTTTCCTGCACATTCAAAAGGAAGTAACAATTATTTGTTATCAGTAACTTATAAATATGGTTTGGTTATCAATATGTCACATTTCAGCCCTAAAAGAACCAAAGTGAAGAACAATAAAAAAGAACCATTTTAAAGAACCGATTATGATAGGGCAGATTTTTTTCAATGAAGTTAGGGCTAGTTTTAATTTGAGGAAACCAAAAAGTGACAAACCAACGAATATTTATCTGGTATGCCGAATAAATAAAAAGCAGGTAAAGTTATCTACAGGAGTAAGGGTGTATCCCGACCAATGGAATACTAAAAAGCAGGAAGCGTATGTAAGTCCAAGACTAACCGAGTTGGATAATATAAATAACGCAATAGTAAACGATGAGATAAATAAACTCAAAGCTGATTTTGTTGATTTTAAGCGTTATATTTGCGATAATCCAAATGAGATTGATAATAGCTTATTTTTATTAAAGAAATATATTTATAAAGATAAAATGATGAAACAACAAGAATTGCAGAAGCCTGTTCAGTGGCTTCGTAGAGCTATTAGCCAAGATAAAACGATAAAATCAGATGGACAAAGGAATACATTGGCTATTTATTGGGGACATTTAAAGGTATTTGAAGAATTTCTTAAGAAAACAGGTAGAGAGGGTATAACGTTTGCAGATATAAATTTGGCTCTAATCAAAGATTTTGAAACTTATCTGTTTAATAAACAGGTAGGTAAGGGTAAGACTACTAAAACAAGTACTGTTGGTAATAAAGTAACTGCTTTAATTTCAATTATAAAGAGAGCAGAACCATACGGCTTAATAGACACTTCTGCAGCAAAGTTGAATCAGTATAAGAAGCCCAAAAGTAGAGAAGGTGATGATAATGAAATATATCTGTCAGAAGAAGAAGTAAGCAGAATGTATGCTTTAAAACTCAAAGGCTTAGAGGAAAAGGCTAGAGATGTTTTTGTATTACAATGTTGGACAGGGCAGAGGTTCAGTGATATGCAATTATTAAATAATGGTACTATTAAAGACTTTGATAATGGGAGGATATTGGAAATAGTGCAAAAGAAAAGAGCACATAAAGTATCGATACCATTGTTGCCTATTGCTTTAGAGATACTGGAAAAGTATAATTATCAATTGCCAAAGGTACGTGAAAATACTATGTTGAAATACATAAAGGAAGCAGGACAAAAGGCAGGTATAATAGGCAAACATATTGTAACAGAAGATAGAGGTTCAAAAATAACTAATACTACTTATTGTAGATATGAATTGATAGGTACACATACAGGACGACGTTCGTTCATTAGTAATATGCTGAAACGTGGCTATGATAGTCATATACTTATGAGAATAACAGGGCATACTACAGAAATGGCATTTAAGAAATATGCTAAAATAAGTTCAGAAGATGCAGCTAACTTGATGCTAGAAACAGAAGCTAATAAAATCAAAGAATCCAATGACATTGTACCTTCTAGTAATGAGAATATAGTAGAAGCAATAAGTAAAGGTATTGAAGCTGGTTTGAAACATAAAAATGATATAGCTTATGACTTGTTATTTAATAGTCAGGAAAGTAATATTGAATCTTACGGAATAGATAGAGATGTGGATATAAGCCAATTCGATTTAAATAAGAATGAACTAGACTTTCTTAATAGGTCAATGGATAATTTTGAAGTTGGAACACCATCTTTAAAGGTAAGGAAAATGCTGAATAAGTTACTGGAATTGGGAATAGTGGTACGGCTTAAATAAAAATATTTATATGAAAAAGCCCACCTTGACTTATATCAAAGTGGGCTTAAATTGCTTATAATTAGGTTTGTTAAGACGCTAGTTTGGCATCCTGTAGATTTCCATTCATCCATTTGCCATTCTTTCTAATAAAGATTCCAGCCAGATTGGTAGGTATCATAATAACACCTTTGGTTGTTTTATAGTAGTTGTAATTGGCAGTAGTGTAATTGCAATACGCTGTTTCAGAACGTAGATTCTTTACTTTGTCTGCATTATATATAAAGCATATATCTTCGCCAAAGAAGTTGACGTACCACGCTGCTTTACAATCGTGAGTATCCTTGACAGCCAGTAGGCTTTTAAGTTTTTCAGTTTCCATTAAATGAGTGGGATAATTAACGTACCGTATATCCCTGCATTTTATTTCGGCTACTATCTTATCTTCATTGTGTATTAAATAGAAATCTACGGGATTATATCTGCCAGTAGATTCCTTGTATTTGGTTATATTTCCATCATCTAATAATGACTTGAATAAGTCCCTTCCTTTACGTTCCATTGCTAAAAAGTTATCCATTTGCTAGTAATTTGATTACTAGCCTGTTTCTATATTACATATTCATAAACATTAGCCATTGTGCATTTTCATTACAGGCTAATTAGGTTAATATATTTATTGTCTTGTATTGATAATCCTATCTGCTTCTTTCGTGATGTGTTGCTTAATCTCTTTTACTGTGAATCTTACTAAGTAAGTTGATAATAGTGCTGCTGCAATAAGTGTAATGTAAATCATAATCGTTTATTTAATTGAATGTTGTTTTGGTGTATCTTTACTTGAATACTATCTTTGGTCTGTAAATCTCATATCCTTTGACTGTTTTACTGTCAATCCACTTAGCGACAGGTTTACAATCAAACCATCTATCAAGGTCTGTAGCTTTAACTTTATCGGTAATACCTAGTATATCGTATGCTTCTTTAATCCAATCCTTAATATCAGCGTTACTAAAGAATCCAGTCTTTATCTGCTTGCTAAGTATTTGTACTATCTTCGTATCTCTGTTTTTATCCGATTCCAGACTGATAAGAGCTTTTTCTATAGCTGTTTTGATGTATCGCAAACTTCTAACTTTATCAGTTCCTAATTTATGATATGCAGGTACTACTAACGGCTGTACTCTAACTATTTCGTCTGTTTCTGGAGTAATAACCAGATTTTGTAGTAGTTCCGTATATCTAAGGAAAGCATCTTTAAATGATAGTTTCTTTCCTGCTTTATTCATTGTTTCGTTTAGTCTTTCATATTCTAATTCAGTAGTCATATTCCCGTTTGCATTGTGTTCCTTTCTTAAAGCGATACCATCATTATAGATAACTTTTTCCAATTTGAAATTATAAAGGTCTAACTTTACCAGCATATCATTCAGGAAATAGTTTCCTTCTTTATCACACACTGCATAGGCACTGTTAAGCATTTTTTCAGCCATACTTTTAGCTTTCTTGCTACTATTGTTGATAGCAGTAATTAATTCGTTTGCACCTTCTATTTCATCATTCATTCTTTGTACCATTTCTTCATAGGTAATATCTAGATTTAGCTTCCTTTTTCCCACACTATTAAAGATGTGTACCATTATGTTTCTAAATGGATTGGATTCAGTCCTGATTCTACCAGCTATCTGGTAAATGTCAGTGGATATATCGAGCAGGGTATTAGTATTGCTGGAATTACTAACCACGAAGCACATACCTGTTTCACTGAAATAATCAGCACCTTCAAATGATTTGGAAGTAATGAAAGTAAATGGCTTATTGGTACTTCTACTGTTGCTGATAGTATATCCTGCTAATTTGTCTCTGTTTGACGGATTATCTGCACATACAATCTTTACTTCCTCGTTACCAAGTTGGCAATATTCTAGGATAGAAGCTATATCTGTAACTGAATTTATAAAGAAGTATGCTTCCTTACTTTTATTACCATTTATTTCCAGATAACCATCTTTCTTATAAGCGTTTATATAATTGGCTGCCTTTACATAGGGATGATTGGTTTGGTCTAACTTAACTATTAAGGTATCTGTGTTATCCCATTGAGCTTCTACCAGTTCCACATCTGAAAGAATAGACGGTGTGAAATCTGCACTGATTGGAGTGGCAGACATAAAGCAGAATGATTTATATTTTCTAAAGCTATCCAGTACACCGTCAACAGCTTTCTGTCTATAACTGTATGCTTTTAGCAATATATGATATTCATCTATAAGCAGTCTGAAATCGGTAGGATTTAGATACTGCTCCAAATATTCCATCTTATCATAAGTACACATTATCTTTTTTATTCCAGCACTGGAAACATATTTCTCTAGTTCTTTTTTGGCTTGGTAAGTAAAAGTACCGAATAATCCAAATACAGACTGTTTTTTGCCATCATAGGAGGTAATAGTAGTAAGACCAGATTTTGTTAAGCCCGTCTTATTTACGATAAGTTCTGTAGTAGGTACTGCAATGATGTAGGATTCATCATTAAAGAGGACTACAGTAGTACCACCACAGCCAGTAACTACTTTATTAAAGATGCAATTATGTGGTAAATCAGGTAAGTTTAAATATCCATTAGTTGAATTTATTTTTAAGGTTTTCATAGGTTTTTACATATAGAATTGAGGTAGTAAGTAATCTGAATAGTAGTAAATCTGAATTTAGAAGCTAATCTGGTTAAAATCTTTGGTCTTGAGTTCCTTACTTTTTTGGTATGGTATAAGGTAGCATTTGCAAATTTTGGTAAGGATTGGGATAAAATAATAAGCGTATCACTACGCCTATTATTCGCTGTTTCAATTTACTAATTTAAGAAAATGCAGGGAAGAACTGCATTTTTAACAATGGAATCCCAAAGGGATTATATGAATTATGAAAAATGAATCAAAAAGAAGGAACTAGCTACTATTATTCACCAGTTCCATATTTTAGTCAGAATTTCGCAACAATAGAAGCATTTATGATAGTAGCTGCTTCTTCTAATTTGCTGATACAAAGATAGTAAAACTTTTTGACTATAAAAACTGGAAGATACACAAATTTTAAAAATAGTGTACAGGTGTTTCTAAGCTCTGTATTTACCTACCAGATGTGCGTGAATGCTGGATGAATGAAGGTGAAATATGTCTTTTTATCGTTTCTTTCCAGTATCCCGTTTTCAAGAGCAAAGTATATGCTATCGTGCTGTATGCTTACTTCGTGGACTATCCGATTAAGTGAGAGGTCTACAACATTAGTGCCTATTCTGGTATATGATTTAAGCCGTATAAGTGCTCCTAATTGGTTCTTATTGCCATTAATGTTAAGCAGGTCTGAATCTATGGTTATATATAGTCTATCAGGTTCTGTGTATCTGTATGTGTTATATGTTCCAGTTCTATCTATTACTAAGTATCCTAGCTCATCAAATTTCTTTAAATGCTTGAATACAGTAGTTTCACCTATACCACAGGTACGTACTACATCTTTAATTGTTGCATCTGGATTATTGGCTATTGTTACTAGTGTACAGAAGTAGGTGAACGCTTCGTTATTAGTAAGATTTTGAATGTATTGGATGTTTAATTTAATTTTCATTGTGAAATGTTGTTGATGAACGATGTATAATTTGTATCTTTGTCAATAATAATCTGATTATATTATGAAATATTCAAGAAATCAAATAAATAAGGCTGGTGACACAATTCTTACTTCAAAAGACCCTGTCATTGTAACAACTGCTATTGAAATGGTGAATGATTGGAGAACTAATCATTTAGTACCTCTTAATACTTTAGGCAATAAAGTTGTAGAAGTTTTAAATGAGAATAAGATAAAACCAATGTTTACTTCTCAAAGACTTAAGCGATTAACTTCTATACAATACAAATTGGATTTGAATCCTTCAATGAAATTAGGAGGAATGCAGGATATAGGTGGTTTTAGAATTGTATTAAAGGATGTTCCTGCTTTAAATAAGGCTTTGACAATGTTTTTGAATAAAGAGTTTGATGATTTTACCCTTGAAAAAATCAATGATTATGTGACAGAACCTAAAATTAGTGGTTATAGAAGTATTCATTTTGTTTATAAATACCACTCTACTGATGAAACGTATGATGGTTTAAGGGTTGAATTACAGATTAGAACTAAATTACAACATAACTGGGCTACTGCTGTTGAAACGGCTGGTTTATATACTCAAACATCTTTAAAATCTAATCAGGGAGATAATAAATGGTTGAGCTTTTTTAAAATAGTGAGTTCATTATTTGCTATAAAAGAACGACTACCTGTGATGATTGAACATAAAGGAATTGATATGGAGAGATTAATGGTTATGTGTCATACCTTAAATCAAAAAAATAAGTTTAGTGATATTCTTAAAGCTCTTAGGGTTACTGTTCATTCAATTGAACAAAACTTTCTGGATGAGGAGTATTATATTATATATATAGATTTCTTAGAGATGAAAGTGAATATTTATGCGTATAAACAAGAGGGAGAATATGATGCATCGCTAAAATATTCAGAGTTAGAAAAAGATATTGAAGATAATAAAAATGCAGTGGTATTTGTTTCTGTTTCTTCTATTAAGGATTTGAGAAATGCTTATCCTAGTTACTTTTTGGATACATCAGAATTTATAGAAGCACTTAGCCGAATTAGTTTAAATTGCAAAAAAATGAATTTAATAAAAGAATAAAATTGTGGGCAGTGTCTAATTATGTACTTTTTGGTGGCACTGTTCACATATCGACATTAAATTATCTGGATTATAAGCCACTTCTTTGCGTTTCATTCCTTCATAATTCATAAAGCTGTCTATATGATGGATGTGAAACGCAGGAGTGATTACCCCTTTGGATAAGCACACTTCACATAAAGGTGACTGCATTAGCTTACTAGCTCTAAGTTTGTGCCATCTGTCAGTATTATAAATCTTCTGTCTTTCTATCCTGTTATTCGATGGATTATGCTGTTTCTTCGCTTTCTTTAGATATGGCATTATTGTAGTATTCTGTAGGTATTATATATTCTCCATTTTCCGTAGTTATTTCCAGTGGAAATATCTTTTTCTTCATCATATAGCTTTGCAGTTGTGCATATTTTCTGGCTGTATAGAACTGTATCTTTACTGATTCTATAACGGCTTCTTCCGTTACTTTATCCAGTCCTATTTCCAAACATTTGATTATAGCTTTATGAAGTAAATCTTCTACAGTTTGGGACATATAGATAACATCTTTATAATTATCGGCACATTGCTTTAGTAAATCTGAATAATGCTTGGCTATGATAGCCATAATTTGCTTATGTTGTGATGACAGTGGCTTAGCTATTGCTGGATTGTAGCTGTACTGGTCGTATTGTGGTTTCCAGTTAATCTTCTTATCTAATTCTTCTGTTGATATGTGAAATATTTGCGCTGTTTTATCTATTCCATAGTCATATATATACTGTTCTAATACTTCTTTACTTGGGATTGTCTTTTTCATTTTTAAATCGTAGGTAGTCATTCATTGTTTGCCTGTTGTAGCCATAGAAGTCTTTCAGTATTGCTTCTACCAGTTTTTCCCTATCTAACTCGTTGTCTGTCTCTTTATATTTGTCTATTAAATCCAGATTCCTGTCAAAGAAATCAGCGATTATCAATCTTAATATTTTAGACCTGTCTTTCTTTAATAAATCGCACAGCTCATTCAGTAGCAGTTCCGTATTCAGGTCTGTTTTAAACTTAATTTCTATCGGATAATTACACGTTCTTTCCATAGTGTTTGATTTTTAATTCTATACAAATTTACTGAAATAAAATAGGGCGTCAAAATGAATGTATTACATTTTTGATTAATTGTGTTATAGTCTCTTTATGTGTAGTTGAGTACCTTTTTAGCTTTACTATTTAGAAAATAAAAAACGTAATACTATGAAGAAATATTCAATTCCCAAAGGTATAGAGAAAGAAGCTGCTGAATACATACAAGGAGTACTTGCAGAACTTGAAAATAGAGGTGTTTTAGAGAATATAGATAATGCTGCCTTAGATATGCTGGCAAGAAATTACAGCACATTTATCAAGGCATCCAAACAGTTGGAAATAGACGGTTTGACAGTCACCAGTGACAGAGGTAATATAGCACCACATCCATTAGTAAAAGTAGCAAAGGATGCACAAACGCAAGCTATGAAAGTTATGTTGGAATTTGGGCTGACAGCCAAAGCACGTACCAAATTACCAAAGATGGATAAAACGGATGACGAGGAATCCACACCATTAGAACAGTTCATTGTTACTGGTAAGAAAGAAGTTAGATGATGAAACTTTACTATGAGTATGCAAGTAAGGTTCTTAATAATGAAATAGTAACAGGTGATACAATAAAACTGGCTTGTAAGAGATTCCAGAATGACTTATTGAGGGATGATTTGGAGTTTAGGGAAGATGTAGTAGACAGGGCTATTAGCTTTATTGGCACTTTGAAACATTATACAGGCAAGCACGCTGGCAGTAATTTCATACTGGAAGGCTGGCAGCAGTTTATTATAGCTAATATACTGGGATTTTACTGGAAGGGTACAGGAACTAGGAGATTTACCAGTTCATACATAGAAGTATCCAGAAAGCAAGGTAAGACTGCTTTAGCTGCTGCATTATGTTTGTATTATCTAATTGCTGATGGTGAAGATGGTGCAGAAGTCCTGCTGGCTGCAAACAGTAAGGAACAGGCAAAGATAGCTTTTGATATGTGTTCCAAGTTTAGTAAGGGACTGGATACGAAAGGCAAATATTTGACAGCTTACAGGGCTGATATTCTGTTTAAGGCTACCAATAGTAAACTGAAAGTACTTGCTGCTGATGATAGCAAACTGGATGGATTTAATGCCAGCTTCGGTTTACTGGATGAATACCACGCTGCCAAGACAAGTAAGGTAAGGGATGTAATAAAATCCAGTATGGGTATGCGTGAAAATCCACATCTATGTACTATTACTACTGCTGGATTCGACAAAACTTTACCTTGTTACCAATTAAGAACCGTAGCTATAGAAGTGCTTAATGAATTGAAAGCAGATGATGAAATGTTTATTGCCATCTATTCTTTAGATGCTGATGATGATTGGAGAAGTGAAAAGAACTGGATGAAAGTTGCTCCTAATTTAAATATTACTGTTACCAGCAAATACATCAAAGGACAAGTACAACAGGCTATTAATAATCCTTCTGATGAAGTGGGAGTACGTACTAAGACACTTAACCAATGGTGTGATAGTGCTACAGTCTGGTTGTCTGATGAAAGTATTATTAAGTGTACACAAGCAGTAGACCTGTCAAAGTTTAGGGGATTACCCTGTTATGTTGGAGTGGATTTAGCTGCTACCAGTGATTTAACTGCTGTATCTTATTTAGTCGTTGATAGTGATAAATACTATTTTAAAACTCATTACTACCTTCCTGAATCGGCACTTACAGACAAGACAGACAAGGAACTTTATAAGCTATGGAAAAGGGCTGGTTTACTTACTGTTACTGTTGGTAATGTTACTGATTATGATTACATAACTACTGATATGCTTAAATATTCAGAAGTAGTTAATATACAGGCTGTAGGATATGATAAGTATAATGCTACACAGTGGGCTATTGATTCGACAGAAAAAGGATTGCCACTTGAAGAATACGCACAGACATTAGCCAACTTCAATAAGCCTACCAGAGAGATGGAACGGCTTATATTATCTGGTAAGGCAGTAATAGACAACAATGAAATAAACAGGTATTGCTTTAGGAATGTGACTTTGAAGTCAGACCATAATGGCAACATCAAACCTAACAAACAAGTAGACAAAAAGAAGATTGATGGAACTATATCTATGATACAGGCTTTAGGTATGTATTTGCAAGTACCACACTACACAAACCAAATATTTACATTTTAATGAAATTCAATATCAATTTCAATCCATTTAAAAAGAAGGAAGCTAGACAAGAAGAACGCAGCTATAACTTTCTTTCAGATTCTCTATTTTATAATTCAGCTACTACATATTCAGAATCAAAAGCTATGTTGTTATCTGCCGTTTACAGATGCGTAGATGTGATAAGTGATTCTGTTGCACAGCTACCGTTAGAACCGTATTATGTAGATGATGAGGGCTTTAAAACCAAGTTCACCAAGCATCCTACATACTGGTTGTTGAATAGAGAACCTAACGACCAAATGAGCAGATTTACTTTTATCAAGACGCTAGTTACCAGTATACTTCTTACAGGTAACGGTTATGCTCTTATTAACAGAGATGAAAAAGGTGATGCCAAAGAACTGATATTTCTAAAGTCAGATTCAGTATCAGTCACTTTTAAAAACGGTAAGAAGATGTACAACATTACAGGAATGAACCAACTGGTAGAAGCTATCAATATGATTCATATCCTGAATTTTAGCTATGACGGAATTACAGGTATAAGTACTTTAAAACACGCCAGAAATACACTAGGGTTAACTGCCGATTCAGAAGCGCACGCAGAAGGATTTTTCAAAGGTGGTGCTAATCTGGCTGGCATTATTAAAGTGGAATCCTCATTGACGGCACAACAGAAGCAGGACATTAAAACAGCTTGGAGTAGTGCTTTTAATTCCATTACTGGTACTCCTAATGGCGTGGCTGTAATGGAAGGCAATATGACTTTTCAGCCTATTACGGTGAATCCGTCTGATGCACAATTACTGGAAACCAGACAGTTTAATGTGATTGATATTTGCAGATTCTTCGGTGTGTCACCAGTCAAGGCATTTGATTTGTCCAAGTCCAGTTATAGTACAGTAGAAGCTACTCAATTAGCTTTCTTGACTGATACGCTTTCACCACTACTGGAAAAGATAGAACTGGAATTTGAACGTAAACTATATAAGCCTTCTGAAAGGAATAATATAGATGTGCGTTTTGATACTTCAGTTCTCCTTAGAGCAGATAAGGCAAGTCTGGCTAGCTACTATAATACGCTGTTCCAGATTGGTGTGATTACTCCAAATGAAATCAGAAAGAATCTGGATTTACCAGCTATTGAAAACGGTGACAAATCATTTGTACAGGTGAATGTACAGACACTAGATAATGCAGTTACTAAGCAAACAGAAAAAGACAATGAGGTATATAATCAAGGGGAATGATTTTAGCTTTACTTGGACTATAAAGGACTGTAACGGCTATGTAGATTTATCTGCTGTTACTGATTTGAGGGTAATGTATCAACATTCTACAGTTCCATCCAAGAAATATGTAGCAGATGCCAGAATAGTTGATATAGTCCTTAAAGAGAGGGAAGAAGATTTAGGGGATACTGTTCTTTATGACAGTACTTTAGTGAAAGGCATTGAGTTTGAGGTAACAGCCGAACAACAGCAGGAAATGCTTTTGGGAGACTATAATGTTATCTGTACATTTATAAAGAATGATGATAGTCACTGCTATAAAATGATTAGGGCTTATACCATAGTAGCAGATAAAGATGGTCTTAAATATTGCTGTTCTGAATCAAAGGAAAGACTGATTAAGCTAAGTCAGTTGATAAATGATATGGGATTTATCACCAGAGATGATTTGCCTACCAAAGTAAGCGAGTTGCAAAATGACTGTAATTATGTCAATATAAATAGTGTACCTACTAAACTTAGTCAATTAGTGAATGATAGAAACTTTGCTTCCAAAGATGAAGTTCCCAAATATACAACGGAGCTTTCCAATGATGCACAGTTTACCAATGTTGTAGACTTGGCAAAAAAGGTTGATAAAGAATCTGGCAAAGGATTATCTACTAATGATTATACTAATGAAGATAAAACCAAGCTTACTAATTTATCTGATTTTGATTCGACAGGTATTAATAAGGAACTAAAAGAACTGGAAGAAGCACTGGCTGCTAAAGCTGATACTAGTGAAATACCTAATTTCACATCCGATTTAATAAATGATTCCAAGTTCGTAACAAGTTCCGATTTACTTGCTGAAAATGTAGGATATGACAGTACAACAGTGAAAGACACATTGGATTCATTGCTGTATGAAGCTATTAATATAACTTCATTTACTAGCAATGTAGAACCTGTACAGGAAATAGGAACTAACATTAACAGTATAACACTTACTTGGAAGTTAAGCCAGCCAGCAACGGAACAATTTATTAATGATGTACCTGTGACAGGCAGTTCTTTCACATTTGATACTCCATTCAACAGCAACAAATCATTCACATTAAAAGTAAATGATGGAACTACCATCAAATCTAAAACTATTGATATTAAGTTTATGAATAATATATATTACGGTGTATCATCTTCTACTACTTATGATTCCAGCTTTATTGAATCTCTTACAAAAGAACTACGGCAAGCTACAGAAATGAATTTCAGAGTAAATGCAGGCAAGGATGAATATATCTGTTTTGCATATCCTTCTCATTATGGAGAAGCCGTATTTAGTGTAGGCGGATTTGAAGGAGGATTCAGAGAAGTAGCCAAGTTTTATTACACCAATGAATCAGGATATAACGAACAATATACAGTTTACTGCTCTGATAATCCCTGTCTGGGAGATACTAGGGTAAAGGTAATATATGTATAAGGGATTACTACGATACTATGAAAGAAACACGAAATTGTAAAATTGAAAAAAGAAACGAAGATTCCAGAATTGTTGAGGGTTATGCAATAGTATTCAATTCTGAATCTAGAGATTTAGGCGGGTTTACAGAAGTTATAGAACCTACGGCATTGGAAGGAGTGCTACAACAGTCAGATATTTTGTGCCTGCTGAATCATAATGAGGACAGGGGTATTCTGGCACGCTCCAAATACGGTGCAGGCAGCCTGAAACTGGAAGTTGATTCTACAGGTCTTAAATATAGCTTTGAAGCACCTTGTACAAATCTAGGAGATGAATTGCTGGAAGGTTTAAAGAGAGGTGATATTACTACTTCATCTTTTGCTTTTACCATTGATTCTGATACTTGGACAAAGAAGGATAATGGTTCTTATATCAGGACTATCAATAAGTTCAAAGAACTGTTTGATGTATCACCTGTCTATAAAGAAGCGTATCCTGATACGAGTGTAGCACTTAGAAAGCTGGAATCATTCGATAAAGAAGATTTGACTGATTACTATATGGAGCTAAGACACAAACTACAATAATGAACACTTTAGAACTGTTAGACAAAAAGGAGCAGTTAAAGCAACGGGCAGAGGAAATAGTTTCCAAAGCAGAAAAGGAAACCAGACGGTTAAATGAAGGTGAACACGCTGAATTTAATTCTATCACCGTTGAACTGGAAGACATAGATAAGGAAATAAGAAAGATTGCAAGCGAGACAAAACTAACAAACACAAATAATACATCTATGAAAAAAGAGAAGTTTTCACTTTTAAAGGCTATTAATGACGTAGCCAATAGCAGACAACTGGACGAAAGAGCGCAAGAAGTTGTATCTGCTGGTATTGCAGAATTTAGAAAATCAGGACAGAACTACTCTGGACAAATCGTATTACCGATTGAGGAAAGAGGTGATATACAAGCAACTGTAGAAGGTGCAGGACAGGAAACTGTAGCAGAAGATAAACTGGCTCTGTTAGAACCATTGAGAGCTAATTTAGTAATGGTTAAAGCTGGTGCAAGTTATCTGTCTGGACTGGTAGGTAATGTTTCTATTCCTGCTTATTCTGGAAGTAATGTTAGCTGGGCTGGTGAGGTAGCTACTGCTACGGACGGTGCAGGTGATTTCAGTGAAGTGAATCTAGAACCAAAGAGACTTACCGCTTATGTAGACGTTTCCAAACAATTCCTGATTCAGGATTCTGCCAGTGCAGAAGAGATGCTTAAACGTGATATTGTAAATGCTATTTCGGATAAACTGGAAGCTACTATTCTAGGTAGTGCTGCTGGTTCTGCTACTATGCCTGCTGGTATCTTTAATGGTGTTACCGCTGAAACAAAGGATATTACTTATAAGAGATTGGTTGATATGGAAACTGCACTAGAAGAAGCTAATGTAGCAGGAAACAAATGTTTCATTGTATCGCCATCTGCAAAAGGTATTTTGAAAACGACTGCTAAAGACGCTATTTACAATGTAACTGACGGTGGTGTACATACCTGTGTTGGTTGTGCTGGTTGTCTGATGGAAGAAAATGAAGTGAACGGTTATCCAGTGTATTGTACATCCAATGTTACCAGTAAAGGTGTTGTAATGGGACACTTTGAAGATTTTGTTATTGGACAATGGGGAGGGATTGACTTAACAGTAGACCCGTACACACAAGCAGCTAACGGTAAAGTTAGATTGGTTATCAATGCGTATTTTGATGCAAAACCAAGAAGAACAGGTTCTTTCCAAAAAGCTATCTTAAAATAATATGTACGTCAAACTGGAAGAAGCTAAGAAGCACCTTCTTTTGGATGATTCTTTCAAGGATGATGATTTATGTATACTTGGACTGATTGATGTTGCAGAGGATGCAGTAGCACGCAATTTGAATCTGAAACTGGATGAATTGGCAGTGGATGGGGAATTTACCCCACCTGCTGTTATTCACGCTATTCTGCTGCTGATTGGTAATCTATATGCCAATCGTGAGCCAGTATCTTATTCATCCGTTAATAAAGTGCCATATACATTTGACTATCTAATTTCACTTTATAAAAACTACAAAGAAGTATGATTGATTATATACATAATAGAGACGGTAGGGCAACATCTACGCAGGTTAGTAGAATGGATGATATTACAGAGGATGTATTCACGCCCGAATTTTATTTTCTCATTAAAAATACCAATGATAATGAAGTAACTGTAGAAATTAGACCTGCTGGACAAGAAAATTTTATAACTACGGTTCTTTATCCTGGCTGGAATCCTGAATTATGTAGTGCAGTAAGAATAAGCGGTGAAACTGGATTACAGTACGGCTATTAATACTATATACTATGAGGGCAGGGCTACTGACAGAGACAATATTACTACAGGAATCAGTACCAGTTAAAAATGAGTTTGGAGCTACTTCTATGGAATGGGTGGATTATCTGCAAACCAGAGCCAACATTAAGTTTAATTCTGGTAACAGGGTTAATCAGAATAATGAAATATTTACTTCTTATACACAGACTTTCACAATCAGGTACTATCATAAGGTAAACGAGCAAATGAGAATTATCTATCAAGGTAAGAAGTATAGGATATTGGCTATCAATTCAGACAGGACAAAACAATCTACAGAAATCATAGGAGAGCTTATTAATGAATAACGGTGTAACTGTAGACGCTTCACAAGTGCTAAGAATGTTTAGTGAACTTAATAGCAGACAGCAAAAGAATGTGTATAAGAATGCACTAAGGAAAGCTGGAAGAATACTGCAAAAGGAAACGAAGACACAGCTAAGAAGCGTAGTAGGCAAATCTATAAATCATAAAAACAGATGGGACGGTAAAACTTTAGGCAATGGAATAAAACTAAAGGTTGATAAGAAAGCTACAGAAGCGAAGGTTCATATAATGGGGGACTTTAGATTAAAGTTCTTTGAACTTGGAACAACTACCAGACGACTTAGAAAAAACGGAGCTAATAGGGGGAAGATGAAGGCTGTACATTTCTTTAAAACTGCCAAAGATAATAAGGAACGTGCCATCTTCGATAATATAAATCAAATGGTTGAAGAATCAATAACAAGGATTGCTAATAAAAAATGAGCTTACAAATAGGAAAAGCTATCTATCACTTATTAAGTAAAGATAGCAGGATAAAAGAAAAGGTAGGTTCTAAGATATATCCGTTGATAGTTGAGGAATCCACCACTTTTCCATTTATCATTTATAAAAGGACTAATATTAGTCCTAACTACACCAAAGGCAGTTATTCCGTTAATGAATCCGTTACGGTTGACATAATTATTGCTTCTAAAGGTTACACGGATACCGTTGAACTGGCAGACTATGTAAGGGATGCTTTAGAAGGTAGAAGGGGTAACTTTTCTGGAATAGAAATAAATGATATAAGGATGATTAGCGCAGATGAAGAATACATAGAAGATACATTCATTCAGAATTTAACATTCGACATAAACACAAATGGCAAACAAAATACTTAGAGGGAATGACCTGATGATTTTTAAAGATACAACTGGTGCTGGTACTGCTTATAAAGCATTGGCATTTTCAACCAGTTGCCAGCTTTCCTTAACTGGAAACACTTTGGAAACTTCATCAAAAGACAGTGGCAAGTGGACTAGTAAAGCTGTAAGCAAATTAAGCTGGTCACTTACAACTGACAATTTATATAGCGTGGAAGATTTTAATGCTTTAGTAAATAGTTGGATAAGCAGGGAGGAATTAACTGTAGCTTTTGCTGTATGTACCAATGCAGACAGCGATACAGGTCTGCCTGCCGATGGCTGGAAAATAGGCGGTGGCTACACTGGTAAGGTGGTTATCACCAGTATTACCGCTAATGCTCCAGATAATGATAATGCTACTTACTCTGTTACTCTGGAAGGAACAGGGGCTTTATCGCCTAAAGTAGCGTAATATATTCACTGGGGAAGCTGTTGCAGTTTCCCCTTTTTTATTTATATACTATGGAAATTCAAATTAAAGGTACTGCATATAATATACGATATACTATCAGGGCTATGTTCGTATTTGAACAGATAACAGGCAAGATATTCAGATTGGAGAATCTGACGGATTACTACCTGTTTTATTATAGTCTGTTGGTAGCCAATAATTCAGATTTGCAAATGACATTCGAGGACTTTATTAATGAATGTGATGATGAACCAGCCTTAGTTATCCAGCTACAGGAATTTCTTTCTAAAGAGATGGAAAAGCAGTCTGCATTCATTAGTGATACTGTAGATTCAAAAAAAAAGTAACGATTAGTGAACTGTATGCTTTAGTAGTTCTGGAAGCAGGTATAGCACCTGATTATTTTCTGGACAGTATGCAGATGTATGAAGTGAAGGCAGTCTTGGAGAATCTGCAGCATAAGAATAAGACTGGCTGGGAACAGGCTAGGATGATAAGCTATATCATAGCCCAAACTAACAGTACCAAGCAGTTATCACCTACTGATATTATGAAGTTTGATTGGGATGAAATTAAAGAAAAAGATACTTCTATCAGTAAAGACGATATAGCCAGACTACAGGCTAAAGCTAATCAATTTATAAACACACAAAACTAAATATATATGGCTGATTTAGTAACCAGACTATTACTTGATTCATCTGGTTTTAATAATAACATAGTTAGGAGCAGCAGGCAAGTACAGGAGTTTCAACAGATAACAGGCAATATAGTAGGTACTATAGGAAAGTTTGCTGCTGGTATTGGAATTGCCACTACTGCCAGTGACGCTTTTATGAAGATAATAAGAAGCTCACAGGCTACTAATGATGAATGGGACAATACATTAAATTCTTGTAAAGGAACTGTAGACTTATTCTTTCAGTCTATGTCTGCTGGCAGTTTTGAAGCATTTAATAACGGTGTTCTTTCTACAATAAGGAATTTGAAAGAACTTGAAGCATTGCGTGATTCATTGACTGATGCTAAGTTATCAATGGGATTCAATACTAAAGTTTTTGAAACGAAGTTTACGAAATATGAATCTATAATCAGGGATACCACCAAAAGCAAGCAAGAACGGGAAAAGGCATTTAAAGACTTGCAAAAGTTGAAGGAAGATTTTAAAATAGATGTTACTGATGTCTTGGGAGGTGCAGAAGAAGAACTTATTCAATCATTGAATATTAGAACAGGACGAAAAGACTTTAATATTAATGATATACATAAATATATATCAATCAATAATAATGATTTTTCATCTAGAAATGAGAAAAAGGCATTAACGGAGTATCAAGACCAGTTAAAGGCATACGAAAAGGAAATAAACCAAATACAAGGTAGGATTAATTCTACCAGAGGTGATACTAATGAATGGACAGGCGAAACCAAAAAGCAGATGAGGGAAAAACTGTCTTCTATTAAGCAACAAATGGAGCTATTCAAACAGAAAAATTCAGAACTTGAAAAGCAGAACTTTTTGAATCAGGATAATGATGCCAATAGAGGTGAAATGATTAAAAACTATGAATATGCTTATGATTTGAAAAAGCGTATGTATGATTTTGATAAACGTACATTGGAACTACAGAATAGCCTTAAACCTGCTGGAGAAAATAATAAGGTAAAAACAGAAGAAGTAATTCCTGCTGGTTCTGTTGCTGAATTGGATAAGCTGATAACGGAAGCCAGAAAGAAGTATGCTGCTGCCATTACAGACGATGCCAGAGTATCTGCACTAAAACTGATACAGGAACTGGAACAGAAGAAAATAGTTCTGAATATTACCGCTAAGTATAACAGTAGGGAGCAGGGAGAATTAAAACCTGCTGGTATTCCATCCGTTAAAGGCTTTGATTCAAAGGATATTGGTAAACTGACTACTCCATTAGTAACAGAAGAAGATGTAAAAGTCAATAATGATTATGCAACATCATTAGGTGCTATTGCTACTGTTATGGGGTCTATATCCCAAATGACAAATGAAGGTGCTTCTGCTTGGTTAACTTGGAGTGCCAATTTGATGACAGCCATAGGTACGGCTATACCTGCTATAGAAGCTCTTATTGCTGCAAAGAAAGCGGAATCTATAGGAAATGCCGTAGCCAGTGCCACACAAACACCTGTAGTAGGTTGGCTGTTGGCTGGTGCTGCTGTAGCTTCTGTAATAGCAGCTTTTGCCACTATGCCACAATTTGCCAATGGTGGTGTAGTTGATGGCAGTTCCTTCTTTGGTGATAAGGTACTGGCTAGGGTGAATAGTGGTGAAATGATTCTGAATAAAAGTCAGCAGTCCAATTTGTTTAACCTGTTAGACGGTGGTTCATCTGTAAAAGGAGGTGCTATGTCTGGAGAAGTTGAATTTAAGATTTCAGATAAAGCACTGGTTGGAGTTTTAAAACAACACAATAATAGAATAAACAGACTAAGGTAAAATGGGCTATCAATTAATATATAACTCATCTTTTAAGGATATAGATGAGAATACTATCAATATTGAAATATACAGGGATTCAGGGGGTACTTTGATAGCTTCTGAATTACTTTGTTCTGCTGATGCAGTTTCAATTAACTATGAATCAGATGACGATGTGTTCAAACCAATCAAATGTTCAGATTGCCAGATTAATGTCTTAACAACTAAGGTACTGGCTAATCTCTACACAGCATTAGGAAACCAGATATATTGTACTATCTCAAAGAATGGTTCTTTATTGTGGTGTGGTTATTCAGTCCCCTGTCTTTACAGTACGGATTATAATGAAGAATATAATTTGTTATCCTTGCAGTTTAATGATATTCTTTCATCTCTTAGTAACTATAACTACACCTATCTAAATGAAAAGCAGTCTATAGTGTCTTTTTATCAGGTAATCAAACATATCATAAGCCAGATTGATTCCAATGGACTAATAAAGAATGTCTATGTACACAACGCAAAGAAGATAAATGATACTACTGATTTACTAAATAACTTATTCATCCTAGATAGAAATTTCTTCGATGAAGCGAATGAAGCAGAGAACTGTAAAGATGTGTTGGAATATATTACAAGGTATCTGGGTATGACTTGCTATTATTATGGTGATTCTATTTACTTCGTGGACTATGATATTATTAAGAATATCAATTCATATACTAAATATACCCTGTCAGATGATAGTAATACGGTGGTAACACTTGATAACACCATTATTAATGTTAATCAGAATATTTATGAAAGTAATGCTAGTATAGCCATTGGTGAGCTATATAATAAAGTGGTGGTAGTTGCTAATTCAAATTCTAATAATACTATAATCCCTGAATGGAATGATGAGGATGATATTATAAATCAGAATGCAGACGCAAATAAGTATTATGAATCGACAAGGGATATTAGTGGTAAGAATTATACATTGTTGAATGCTTTCTTTAAATCGAAAAATAATTGGTGGTGGGCTATACCTTCTATTCTCGCAGTTCCGATTGAAGAAGTAACGCCACAGAATGCAGATAGTAACGGAAGTTATTGGCAAAAGGCAGCGTATTATGAGACTGCCAATGAACCTTCTTCTTTAAATTGGAAGACATATTTTACGATAAGTGATTACGGTTTGATGGGATGGAAAACAACAGACGGAGTTCAATTGTCATTGAAAAATAAGCTGCCTATAGCAGTCAAAGGTGGAACTTTCATTATTGATATAAATTATAGGCTGTCTGGTGATTGGAATGCAGCAGAATGTATTGTAACATCTGATGAACAATACTATGATGGTAAATATTCCACGGGATTTACAGATACGATGTTTAAATGTAAACTTGCCATTGGTGATACGATGTACTATGATGGTGATGGATGGGTTAATTATCAGGAGTATCATAATAAAGTAGCAAGGAATTATTATAAGATATGTAACGGTCCTAATACTTGGGCAGGTGCAACTTGGTATAAGTATCTGGATGAATATGGTTACTGGCGATTTGTTACTAAAGGGGAATATGATTCTATTTCTGGACGTGAAAAGTATAGTGGTGGATATGCAGATAGAAATTATGTGTATTCGTATACGAATAGCAGTAATGAACGTGTATTTATTGAAAAGTGGTTTTATGATGAATGTAAATTGCAAGACTGCTTTTATCTGGTGCATAAGAATAAAGTAGGGGATAAGGTGTTTGATACTGATTACTCATTGACTAATACAGTTTCGTGGCGTATGAATCTGGCGGAAAGTGAAGATGGTGTTGCCGTTTCATTGCCATCTGATAAAATGACATTAGGGGAATTGACATTTGAACTTTATGCTCCTAATCAACTTGGAACTACTCCTATGAGACGTACCGATAAAGAACCTGTCAGGTGTAATTCATTTCACATTAATGATGTTAAATTGAAATATACTACATCTGATTATGTGAAGGATATTTTTAATGATGAAACGTATGATGAAGACTTGAAGTTTGAGAATGTAATTGATGAAAATATAGTGAATGATTTTGATGATATTGAATTTAGAATCAATACTTATAATGAGCACGCAGGCAGCTATAGCTATGTTCTTACTAAGGTGGGAGATGAATATTACTTTGTTGATACGTTGACTGATGGAGTTTCTAAAGATAAACTGAAAGCAGAAGAACACTGTATTAATAAGTATGTGAATTACTACAGTAAACCACGGTTCAGATACAGTAATTCAATAAAGAATAGGGATATATCGCTTAATTCAATCCTGAAAGAGAATACCTTGAATAAGAACTTTGTAATCAATTCCATCACCTACGATTTGATGAATAATAAGTGTGATGTTGAATTGAATGAAATACGATAATATGGAAATAAAATCTAACTATATACCACATAATTTCAGGAACAAGTATTTAAAGAATGTAGGTGGAAGTTATTCAAGCACAGTTTTACAGCCAACAGTATCAGGTGAAGCTGGTACTAAAGTTGTGGTAATTGATGATTTGGAAACTTCCAGCAAGGATAAGGCATTATCTGCCAATATGGGTAAATACTTGAATGAAAACAAACAAGATAAGAATGAATATGTAGATACGATAAATCAGTATTTAAGTACTGATTCTGATGTGAAATTTAACTCTGTCGCTGGCAAGAATGGCGAGTTTGACAATCTGAAAGTAAAAGGAGGGCTGGATGTCTTTACTATTACGAGTAATGAGGTAAGGGGAACTAATGGAATTTTATATGTTACTGATTCAGCACAGGTAACAGGTATAACTTCTAATGAAAATAATGTAATGGTTCTTACAGTCAGTGATTCTGTATTTAGGGTGGATGATATTCTACTTAGCCAGACTTTTGATTCATCTTCAAAGAAGATAGTTTTAAAGGTTACTACTGTAGATGGTACAACTATCACCTGCAATGTAATAGAAGCATTAGGCAATATAGAAACTGGTGATGCTTTAGTAAGGATAGCCAATACGAGTGATGCAGCCAGACAAAGTTCTATCCTGCTGAATCCGTATGATGGCTGTATTGATATACGTACAGGTTGTACTTCTGAATCAGATTCCACAATATCCAGTAGAATAGGTAATCTGGATGGAATTACTGATACTGATTTCGGTGAACTGTCTGGTGATGGACTTTATTCTAATAATGCTTATCTGTCTGGTGCAATAAGAAACCTGTCTGGAAAATGGGAATTGAAGGATGATGGTTCTGGTAAGTTGGCAAATGGAAATATTAGCTGGGATACAGAAGGTGGTTTAACATTAAAGTATGGTACGAGGAAGGAATTTAAAACTATAGATATTGATGATTATGATTTTGCAAATGCATTTGAAGTTGATTTAAAGGATGGGTTGAATTTCTTCTTTACGAAAAACAAGGATAATGACCCTAGAACAATAATATTACCTTGCAGTGATACATTTATAGGGCTTGAAGTTGAAATGATATTTACGGGAAATCCCGGTTTAATAAGACTTGAATGTGCAAATAATTATGCGTTTATGTATAACGGGCAAGATATACGCTATATTTCAATCGGACATTATCCAAGACGATTAAAATTAGTTGCAAGAAAATATAATTTTTCAACTAAGGGCTTGTGTAGTTGGTGGATTGATAATGCAGCAGAGTTTAAAATCAGTAGTGACGGTACATTTGCAGGAACATTCAGGTCTATTTGAGTTTATGAATCAGCAACAAATACAATTAATAATTGCCTGCATACTGGTTGTTGTAGGTATAGGATTACTGATAGCAGGATTCTGTGTAGTACCTGTAGGTATCATACATAGTTCTATTCTGGTAGCATTTGGTGAGGTGCTTACTTTCGTTGGAGCTTTATTTGGAATAGATTATCATTATAAGAGTAAATAATATTAGCCTGTAGTCTTGATTGATTACAGGCTTTTTTTGTACCTTTGCAGTAATTTCAGATGTCTAATGAGTTAGAATTGGAAGGACTTATTAAGTAACGAAGAGCGTTTAAAAATATTATCCAAGGTTGAAATCTCGACAATTTCATTGTACAAGGATAATAGGCAAGAACGCTCACGTCAGTGTTATATATCTATCTTTTTAGTGAGGATAGTCTATATATCATTTGGCGTGAGTTCTATTGTTTATTACTTGTACAAGGGCAGTCGAGAGCCTCAACTTTGTAATATTCAATGGTTCTCACGCCTTCTTTATGTTTAATCGTCAATGGAGGGAACAGTTGGCATTAATACAAGTATTTAAGAAACAGACAGTCTATCTACTAATCAACTACAGTTCTATTAAAGAAGTGTGCAACTTCTGTTGTGTTCCTCACACTTATTCCAGATTAATAATGCTCTCTATAAGGAACGTAGAAGCATAAACGGATTATGTAACAATGAAAATATTCAGATTAATTGGCATACTTTTTATAGGAAGTGCTCTATTTTCTTGTAGTAATAGTGACGATGAACTACTATCTAAGGAGCAGGGACAAAACAGCCAAGAAACTTATACTATCTCATTTGATTTAGGAGGTGAGTTTATTTCGACTTCTGATACTCCTTTGAGTAGAACCGAAGTTGTCTCTAAAAAGAAAATATATGGTATTAACGTGTATTACAAAAAGGATGGTGAACAGAATTATCAGAACTATGCTTATGGATTATTTGACAATATTGAAGATATGACTATATCTTTAATTGGAGGGTATAAGTATAAATTTGAGTGTAGTATGGTACAGAATGATGTTGATACATTGTATTATAAACAACAAATTAATAGCAATATCGAATATTATGCACCATTTCATAGAGGTACATCTAACAACTATAGTTTTTATGGTGTTGCTTTAGAAAATAAATTCAATATCTCTACTACTTATAATAGTATTCGTTTTATAGGATTACAAGGAGGTCTCTCAAGCACTAAAGGCAATACTATCAGTAGTACGTATCCAAGGCTAGATAGATTTTATGGTGAGCTTACTGACTATATACCAACAAAAGAAGGAGTTGCTAAGATTGATTTGAAGCGTACAGCTTTTGGTTTTAAATTTATAGTTACTCCACCAACAGATGGAACGCTATCTGTAAATAACAACTATTCAGGTATTGACCCCAATATTAAAATATCATCGGATGATAGTACTGTAGAGACTTCTGCCATATATACATTTTATGATGTTTATAGATGTTGGGAAGTTGAAAAATATACAGAGGATTTCACGATAAAACTGACGTGGGTGCGAGCTAATGGAGCAACTCAAACATTTGAGAAGGTAGTTACGGCTAAACGTAATGTAATGACTACTATTAACGTAAATGTAAATGGTAGTAGTACAGATTCTTCATTAGGGGTTAAGGAAGAAGATACCCCAATGGGAAGTGAAAATGTTGATATGAACTTTAATGGAGGGGATTTAGATGATAACGAAGTTAATCCTAGTAAGTAAATAATTAAAACTATTTTAAAATGAAAACATTAAGATTTATTGGAATGGCAATAATTGCCGTGATTATGAGTGTGAATTTTGCTGCTTGCTGTAGTGACGATGATGAAGAAAATAAAAGTAATTCTCTATTGGTAGGTACGTGGATAATGACAAAATCTATTAAAGATGGTCATACACGTATTCCTGGACAAAATGGATTTGACAGCGGATTAGGACTTGTTTTTTCAGCTAATGGTACATTCTATAATTTAGTGGAAAATGAAAAAGCAGAAGATGGTAAGTACTCCTATGATGAGAAGGGGAATGCTTTGGCGCTTATATATACAGATGATGAAACGGTACACTGTACTGTTAAGTCATTTAGCGAATCTGCTCTTATCATTTCATATACAGAAGGTTCATCTGCTCGTGAAGATTATTTTGTTAAGCAGTAAATAACCTGTTGGTTTATTGGAAAACAGCATTTGAAGAAATTCATTTGCTGTTTTTTTATTATCATTGCAAACAAAAACACTATGAAGCCAGTAGATAAGTTCTCAATCCAGTATAGCGAGTTGCTAGAGTATATATATCCAGTGACACAAGAATATTTCCCTGATTTTGATTATGATGAAGAAACAGGACAGGCATATATATTGCCGTCACAAACGCCAGATACTTTTAAAGGAAGGTACAACAGAGGAATATTGAAAGGCAAATTCTCGTTTGATTCATACATAAAGAATAACGAACTTCAAGAATTGCTTGCCGTATTGGGCTTAGACGCTGAAAAGTTCTGGTATCTACTGCTTTTCTGTTATGATTGCAGTTGGGGTAAATGTATGGAAGGTATAGAAATAAAAGAATCCCCTAAAGAACAGATAGAAAAATTTGTTAATGCTATCAGTGAGGACTATAAAAGAGATACTCCGTTTGGTGCAGTCTTTAAAAGCCCAATTTGTATTACCTTGAAAATAGGTAGGAAGAATATCGTGATAGATAATAAGACGGCTATTGCTAGTATAGCAAAGTTTTGTGCAGACGGATTGGAAACAGTAAATTCAGACCAAATGAATACTGGTAGCGTTGATTTGAGTGATCCACATACTGAATCATTCTCCGTATTCGCTTATTATTTCTCACAAATGATTATCACTGCCTTGAATTATCAAGAACAGGTAAAAGAAAAGAGAAAGAAGGGAGCTAATATGTCTGACAAGGAAAAGACGCTGATTTCTCATCTACTATACTTCACTGGTATCGTGAGCAACGAAAGTGTGTTGGTTGACTATGACTACTTGAAGTCCCTGTTGAAACAATATAAGGATAAAGATATAAGGAGTATGAACGCATTCTATTATTGATTGAGACTTATTTTATTAATTATTCCTGCTTTCTTATTCTCTAAATACTTCATTCTATAGTTTGTGAAGTAGGGGAATAGGAAAGCTGTGTTTTTTTATCCCTGTTAGTACTCTTAATAAAGCATCATCTTTGCAGTATAACAAATAAAGCTGGAGCGCACCAGTCTAAAAACTGCAAAAGAAGTATGAAAACAAAAGAAAGTATGAAGAATGAAATCTTTACTCTGGAATCAAGAGAATTGAACGAAGGAAAGAAAGTGGCTTTTATTGCTGGCGGTATCAATCGAGACATTAACAAGGCTAACCTGAATGATAAAGTCAAGTCTATCGGAGAACATTCACAGTATGTTCCGCTTGTTGTGGTTGATGGTGAAGATGTGGTAAACGCAGGGTTAAGTTTGAAAGAACCTGTATCTGGACTGCCAATAGATTCCTCTAAAGCTAATGATTATTTGGTCATTATTGAAGGTCAGCACAGGTATAGGGCTATAATGGAGCTTCGAGAAAAAGATGCAAATAATAAGAAGAAGTATGAAAAGGCAATGAAGAAATGGCAGAAGGACGGTAGTAAACCAGAAAATAAGCCAGAAGAATTTACGCCTAAAGCTCCTACACAGATAAAGGCTATGTATTCGCTGGTTGAGGATGAGGATATACGGATTACGATTTCAGAAATGAACAATACGTCAGTAAAGTGGACTAAAGGAGATTTTGCAAAACAGGCTTATGCTGCCTATCCTGATAATGAGGTTTTGAAGTTCATAGTTAAGTATATGGATATACAACACCAAAGAACAAAGAAAGGTGAAGCAGATGATATGCTACCAAATGGTGGGTTTAAGTTGACAACACTTAGTAAGTATCTGATTTATTCTGCTGACATAAAAGAATCGGTACTGGCAGAGACGTGTAAATATGGAGAGGATACTCTTACTAAATATGTGGGCGATGAACCAAATAAGCTGGTTGAAAAAGCAGAGAAGATTATTAAAGCTGGTTTGGATGCAGGATTTACTTATCGTTTCTTGGCTAAAGGATTCTTCATCGACTGGATTATTAGGAAGAGCAATCAAGGAACTAACTATACAAAACTACTTGGAATGTTAAAGAAAGTAAAGAAGCCAGCTATAAACAGTATAATGGAAGAAGCACAGAAGCATAACTTTATGGAGATACTAAATGAGAAAATAAAATAGTTAATCTTTATCCGTTGATATCAGTTGCCAGCTAGCGTAATGTTAGCTGGCTTTTTTGTTGTTTTATTGCTAGCTGGTTTACCGTTCGTCTCAACAGTAGGGGTATGGGGTGAAATTTTATCAGGAAAGTGCTTTAAACCACACGCTCCCCAACTTTCCACGGCTGGTAAGATTTCAAATATCCAAAAGGTCTGTAATATTATTGTAATCGGTTAACTCTATTTATTCTACAAATTCTGTGATAACATCGGATATTTATCTATCTTTGTTGTGTTCAAATAACGCTGAAAAGTACATAAATGAATAACACTTCTTCGTAAGTGACTGATAATGAAATATGGAAGGAAAATTAGTTTTTTTCCCGGTTATTCGGCAAGAAGTAAATAACATTTTGTATTTTTGGGCATCAATTAATAAAAATAGATATTATGATAACGACACAGGACAAAGAGTTGCTTGCCAAGAAAGGCATCACGGAAGCGCAGATAGCAGAACAGCTGGCTTGCTTCCAGACAGGTTTTCCTTATTTGAAACTGGATGCTGCCGCTTCCATAGAAAAAGGCATATTGGCTCCTGACGCAGAAGAACAAAAAGTATATCTGGCTGCATGGGATGCTTATAAAAATACGGATAAGATCATCGTGAAGTTTGTTCCTGCTTCGGGCGCTGCCAGTCGTATGTTCAAGAATCTGTTCGAGTTTCTGTCCGCAGAGTATGACAAACCTACTACAAAGTTTGAGCAGGCATTCTTCGACGGAATCAAGGATTTTGCTTTCTATGACGACTTGAATGTAGCTTGTCAGCGTACAGCCGGAAAAGATATTCCGGGATTGATGGAAGAAGGTAATTACAAAGCTGTAGTAGCTGCCCTTCTCGAAACTGCCGGACTCAACTACGGAGCACTTCCGAAAGGTCTGCTCAAATTCCATAAATATCCCGAAGGTTCACGTACTCCGCTTGAAGAACACCTTGCCGAAGGTGCTATGTATGCAGCCGGAAAGAGTGGCAAAGTCAATGTACACTTCACCGTTTCTACCGAACACCGTGAACTCTTCAAGAAACTGGTGGAAGAGAAAGCCGCGGCATTCGGCAAACGTTATGGAGTAGACTATTACATTACCTTCTCCGAGCAGAAACCGAATACCGATACCATCGCCGCCGATATGGATAACCAACCGTTCCGTGACAACGGCAAACTCCTGTTCCGTCCGGGTGGTCACGGTGCGCTGATCGAGAACCTTAACGATCTCGATGCCGACATTATCTTCATCAAGAATATCGACAACGTAGTACCCGATAAACTGAAAGCCGACACCGTTACTTATAAGAAACTGATTGCCGGCGTACTCGTGTCCTTGCAGAAGAAGGCATTCGAATACCTCGAACTGCTCGACAGTGGAAAGTATACACATGAGCAAATCATGGAAATTCTCCAGTTCCTGCAAAAACAACTTTTCTGCAAGAATCCCGAAACGAAGAACCTCGAAGATGCCGAACTGGTGATCTACCTGAAGAGCAAACTGAACCGTCCGATGCGTGTATGCGGTATGGTGAAGAATGTAGGCGAGCCGGGTGGCGGTCCGTTCCTTGCTTATAACAGCGACGGAACTATCTCCCTGCAAATCCTCGAAAGCTCTCAGATCGATATGAACGATCCTGCCAAAAAGGAAATGTTCGAAAAGGGTACGCACTTCAATCCGGTAGACTTGGTTTGTGCCGTACGTGACTATAAAGGTCACAAGTTCGATCTGGTGAAATACGTAGATAAAGCGACAGGCTTCATCTCTTATAAATCGAAGAACGGAAAAGACCTGAAAGCTCTAGAACTCCCCGGTTTGTGGAATGGTGCTATGAGTGACTGGAATACCGTATTCGTAGAAGTCCCTCTGACCACTTTCAATCCGGTGAAGACAGTGAACGACCTGTTGCGTGAACAGCATCAGTAAGAAGATACCGCGTTTGACTGATGAAATATGTAGTTAGGCACGGATTACGCGGATTACACGGATTTCTTTTATGATCCTATTTTTATATAGAACCCAACTCTTTATCCGTGTAATCCGCGTAATCCGTGCCTAAATCTAATTGCAACATAATTTTAAAGAGTGTTTAGGATGAATCAGATAGAAAAGATCATCGACCTTGCTACATGGAACAGAAAAGAGCATTTTGAGCATTTCAGCGCATTCGATGATCCCTTTTTCGGAGTGACGGTCCATGTAGACTGCACCCGTTCTTATGAGGAGGCAAAAGCAAAAGGCGTTTCCTTCTCCCTTTTACTACTACATCGTATTATCACTGCCGCAAGCAAAGTCGAAGAATTCCGTTACCGTATCGAAGGAGACAAAGTGGTCTGCTATGACAGTCTGCTTCCCGAAGCGACGGTAGGGCGTGCCGATCACACGTTCTCTTTTGCCGCCTTTGAGTACGATCCGGATGAACTCACTTTTATTCGCAAGGCAAAAGCCGAAATGGAGAGGCTGCAAGGTACCACCGGGCTCAATAAAGGAGGTACTTTCCATCCCAATGCCATTCATTACTCAGCTGTTCCCTGGCTGGCCTTTACCGACATGAAGCACCCCACAAATATGCGTTCGGGTGATAGTGTCCCCAAAATATCTACCGGAAAATACTTTCGGGAAGGCGAGAAACTGATGCTTCCCATTTCCGTCACTTGTCATCACGGACTGATGGATGGTTATCATGTTGCCAAATTTATTGAAACGCTTGATTTATGAAACTGTCAGGAGGCCCCAAAGACTAATATGTCGACACTATGAGAAACGCGATTGCGAGATGGAAAGCCATCGTTCTTTGTTCCGTTATGTTTTGCCTGCCGGAAGTTGTTCTGGCAGAGCAAGGAACTTCCTGTGACAGTGTACCGCACCCATCCGGATATGCTGAAAACCTTTTGCGCAGAGAAAGTTATTCAAGATATCCGGAACTTACGGAAAACGTGGGAAGTGCCGGAGTATACATCCCGCATCGTTTCATCCATCGTTTGGGGATAGAGGCCCGTCCGCAGTATGTATTTCCTACCAACCCTTTCCTGCAAGGAGAGAACGAGCGTTGGAAGCCGGTTCAGGCATCGTTTGCCGCTCATCTGAAGTACTCGTTCAAGTTTCGTCCCAACACTTGTGCCGACCGTATTTACGGTGGAGCTTATCAAGGCGTTGGTGTATCTTTTTCGACTTTTGGCGATAAGAAACAGTTGGGCGATCCTTTCTCTTTCTATGTATTTCAAGGCGCCCGGATCGCTCGTTTCTCCTCCCGTGTCTCGCTCAATTATGAGTGGAATTTCGGTCTGTCTGCCGGATGGAAGCCTTATGACAATTACTATAATACCTATAATGGTGCTGTCGGGTCACGGATGAATGCCTATATCAATGCCGGAGTGTATGTGAATTGGGCGTTTTCCCGTTATTTCGATCTTATAGTCGGAGGTGATTTCACTCATTTCTCCAATGGCAACACTAAATATCCGAATGCGGGAATCAATACTACCGGAGCTAAGATCGGAGTCGTTTACAATTTCAACCGTACAGAAGAAGACCTTTCAAAACCGTTTTGTCAGCCTGTTATTACCCGTTTTCCCCGTCACATCAGTTATGATGTCGTGCTGTTCGGGTCATGGCGTCGGAAAGGCGTGTGGGTAGGCGAGAAGCAGATAGCGTCTCCCAATGCATATCCGGTTGCCGGATTCAATTTCGCTCCGATGTATAACCTGAGTTATAAGTTGCGTGTAGGTGCTTCGCTGGACGGTGTCTATGATGGCAGTGCCAATGTATACAGAGAAGAATATGGGAGTAGCAGCTCTACCCGTGAGTTTCTGAAACCAGGCATTCAGCACCAATTAGCTCTGGGACTTTCGGCGCGTGCAGAGTATGTGATGCCTTATTTTACGATTGGGGTCGGCATGGGAGCCAATGTGCTCAGTCGTGGAGATATGAGAGGCTTTTATCAGATTCTTGCATTGAAAATAGACATCACCCGCAGCTCCTTCCTTCACATCGGATATAATTTGCAGGACTTCCAGACGCCTAACTATCTGATGCTCGGACTCGGTTTCCGTTTTCACAATAAATATCCGAAGGTGCGTCATTAATAAAAAGAAATATACTAATTTTGCATCACTAACATAAAACACTCAAAATAATGAAGAAAATACTGTTGCTCGGTTCCGGAGAATTAGGAAAGGAATTTGTGATCTCTGCACAGCGCAAAGGTCAGTATATCATTGCTTGTGACTCTTATGCCGGAGCACCTGCTATGCAAGTTGCCGATGAATTTGAAATATTCGACATGTTGAACGGTGAAGAATTGGAACGTGTTGTAGAAAAGCATCATCCGGATATCATCGTTCCGGAGATTGAGGCCATTCGTACGGAACGCTTGTATGATTTCGAAAAGGAAGGTATCCAGGTAGTGCCCAGTGCCCGTGCTGTCAACTTTACGATGAACCGTAAGGCAATACGCGACCTTGCCGCTAAGGAACTCGGACTGAAAACAGCCAGATATTTCTATGCCAAGACACTGGACGAGCTAAAAGCGGCAGCCGCTAAAATCGGTTTCCCTTGCGTTGTTAAACCGTTGATGTCTTCTTCCGGCAAAGGACAGTCCCTTGTCAAGAGTGCCGATGAACTTGAACATGCCTGGGAATACGGATGCAGCGGTAGCCGTGGTGATATCCGCGAATTGATTATCGAAGAATTTATCAAGTTCGACAGCGAAATCACTCTGCTTACAGTTACGCAGAAAAACGGACCTACACTGTTCTGTCCTCCTATCGGACACGTACAAAAGGGAGGAGACTACCGCGAGAGCTTCCAACCGGCACACATCGACCCTGCACATTTGAAAGAAGCCGAAGAAATGGCTGAAAAAGTGACCCGCGCCCTGACAGGTGCCGGACTTTGGGGAGTAGAGTTCTTCCTGAGTCACGAAAACGGAGTCTACTTCTCTGAACTTTCTCCGCGTCCGCATGATACCGGTATGGTAACATTGGCAGGAACACAGAACCTGAATGAGTTTGAACTTCACCTGCGCGCCGTGCTCGGTTTGCCTATCCCCGGCATCAAGCAGGAACGGATCGGTGCAAGTGCCGTCATCCTTTCTCCGATTGCGAGCCAGGAACGTCCCCAATATCGTGGCATGGAAGAAGTAACGAAAGAAGAAGACACTTATCTGCGCATCTTCGGCAAACCGTTTACCCGTGTCAACCGCCGTATGGGAGTTGTGCTTTGCTATGCGCCGCTGAACGCCGATCTGGATGCGTTGCGTGATAAAGCGAAACGAATTGCGGAGAAGGTAGAAGTATACTAAATAAAACAAACAAGAGAGAGTCAAAAGTAAAATTCACTATCCTTTTGCTTTTGATTCTCTCTCTTATTATATTCCTTTATATAGCTAATAATGAAAAACATGAAAGAGACTAAACTATTAGCAGTTACTGCTATTCTATTACTGACTTCCTGCTCGCCTAAAGTGGTCACTCATATTGTAAGAACCTATCCGAATCCCGTTCCGGCAGATTCGGTTTATGTCATCGAACCGGGAGATACGGTTCCCAACACAGCCGAAACACTCGGAAGTGTTTCTGTTGTGGACCGGGGTACATCTAGAAATTGCCGATACGATCAAGTGCTGCGTCTGGCACAAGAAGCCACCGGAAAGAACGGTGGAAACGGGCTCGCCATTACCGAACATGTGAAACCTTCTTTTTGGGGAAGTTCCTGCCATCAAATCAACGCTTTAATGCTTCACCTGACGGACACGAAGGTGAATGCTACCGAAGGAAATCCTGTACAAGACATGATCGATCTTGGCCGGGTGGCTGTGAGAGAAGAGAAGGAAAAGCGGAGAGCACCTGCCAACACGTTCGAAGCGAGCTTCGGGTATGGTTGGGTGACCAGCAAGATGTACGATGTCAACGGCGCGGCCTTAGACTCGAAAGGAGGAATCGAGTGGAAGCTCGGCTACGAATATACGTGGAGCAACGGTATGGGAATCGGACTGCAATATTCCGGTTTCAGAAAGTCTTTTTCCGATGGAGGAGACATGACGCTTTCTTATATAGCTCCGGAGTGGGTAGGCCGCTCGAAGTTCGACAGATGGATCTTAAAATCGGGGCTTGGAATGGGTGTTTTCCTTTATCATGATCCCCTCTACAATGCTGCCGGATTCGGTTTTCATGCCATGGTGGGAGTGGAGTATATGCTTTCCGCCAATTGGGGGCTCGGTCTGACCCTGAACGGGGTTAGCGGCAGTATGCCCAAGCAGGACTGGATGCTGCTGAAAGAAGATGAACGCTGTGGAATCACCCGCTTTAATCTGCTGGGCGGGTTGCGTTACTACTTCTGAATCTAACTCCTTTTTTCAGGAAGAATATCAATGTTTATACTGTACTTGGATATAAAAAAAGAGAGAGGGCAGAAGTCTGAAACTGCATCCTCTCTCTCACGTTTATAACATTGTTATTTCTCTGGTCTTACAGATTGATCGCATTACCGCCCAACGCTCCCAGCACTGCCGAAGCCACTGCGATGACTACTTTCAAAATGGTATCCCAAAGGGATCTCTTGACTGCCATAACTTTACACACCTCCTTTCCGACTCTTAAAATGATTGATTACTAAGTGAATCATTACTAAATGCTTGGTTGCTCCTGAAAACTTTCCTCCTTTACCTCAAAGCATGGACACGCTTTGATCCACTCTTCCGGTTCGATCTCTCCATTCCCGTTACGGTCCGGTGACAAGTCACGATGACCGCACACCCGGCAACCGGGAAATTTCGCTTGCAACTGATGCACCAGCAGCCGGAGTGCTGCCCGCTGTTCCGGCGTCCGGGTATCTGCCGGGCGTCCCCGGCAGTCCAGCCCGCCTTCGTAGCAAATTCCGATACTCTCCGCATTAAATCCGCGTACATGCGCTCCGATTCGCTCAATAGGGCGGGTGAGAAGTGTTGTGCCGTCCTTGCGGATATAGTAGTGATAGCCTGTTCCGTTGAAACCACGGCGGCGGTGCATCGTGTCCAGATCAAAGGCTGTCAGTTCCTTGTCTTCACGGGTGGCGGAACAGTGAATCACGATCAGACTGATCTTTCTCATGCCTGTTGTACGGTTCATGACCTGCTGCCGCTATACGGTTGGGTCCGGAGCTTCCTCGTCGCCTCCGCCACCTTCGTTTCCACCGCCGCCGGGTTTGTTGTCTTCGCCTGATCCGTCACCTTTCTTCTTTTTCGGAGCTTCGAGGTCGAGAAACTCGATCTTGTCACCGGCACGGGTGGACGTCAGGTTGGGACGGACGCTGCTGGAAGGACGGAAGTTGATTTGTATAGACTTGATATTCTTCACCGTACAGTCTTCTTTGGTGGTTGCTCCCGACGTATGGGCAGAGAGGCTGAATACGCCGAAGTCTCTGATATTAACTGATTTTCCGTCGAAGAGCGCCGCCCGCATTGCTTCCACATAGTTGGTCAGTACGCTTTGGATATCGCCCAGAGAGAGGGAACTCTTGTCTTTCATGATGTAGGCGATGCTGTCGAGGTCTACACTTTGCCCCATCGTCACCAGTTGGGGGTGGTACTTCAGCACCCCGTCAATTTTTCTCGGGTCTTTGCGACCCACTCTTTTAAATGGTATTGCCATGATGATAAATTAAAGTTTATAAATTAATGATTACAGATTGTTGTTTTGACAATCAGTGTCGGGAGAGAGAATGAGCTCTGTTTCTTTCTTTCGATGTGTCAAAGATACTCTGATTTTCCGGGGTAGTTGTATGTACTTTATCGTACTTTGTGTTACTTTTATACAGATCGTATTTACTTTGTTTTCAATTGATTTTATTTTACTTGTTTCCTTGTGTGCGCGAATATGTTTTAGTATATTTGGAGTACGAAAGAACTTAATAACAACGATATGAAAACAGAAAGAGAAGAGGCGGAAGAGAAGCCGTTTGTCATTCGTCCGTATTTGAAGTCGGAGCTGGCTCATAAATACAATCCACATTTGCCATTGATTTATGCCATGCAGAAACTACGGGGATGGATCAGGAATAATAAAGAACTTAATGATGCCATGTATAGCGGTGGGGAAGGGAAAAACGATCATGCTTATAGTACCAGGCAGGTCAGGCTGATCGTGAAGTTTCTCGATGAGCCGTGAATTTGTTTTTCGATGAGTCATCCGTCTGCAAGGAGGAAAATAAATTAGCTATTAGCATATTTCGATTAGCTATTAGCTAATTTGTTTTTGCTAATAGCTAATCCTGATTTGCTGATAGGGCTTATTTCAAAGTCCAGTAAAGTCCGGAAAATCCATATTAGATTTTCAGAATATACGAACCGTGAGCTAATTTGCTGATTCTCCCTGCTTTAATGCCTTTGTTTAATAAGTAATAAACGGTGCTTCTTGAGAGGTTCAATTCCTCTCCCGAAGTACATGCTTCTTGGGCTGAAAAACTCTTTTTGAGTTTCGCCAGAAGTCGCGAGAGATTATCGGGCGATTGTAGCGGTTTTGTATCTTCGGCAGAGCTTTTTACCGAAGTACTGACCAGTTTGCTATGTTCGAAGCAACACAGCACGATGGCGAGCGCCGCTTTGAAATGCTCGTCCGAGCAGTATATTTCGGGCACTTCCATTCTCATGGTTGCTTTGTCGATGGCGGAGAAAATGCAGCAGATGCGTGCCGTTATCACTCCATAACGTTTCACCACACCCAGCAGGTCATCATTACCTAGCAGGTCCGTATCTTTGAGCAGTTGTGTGAAAACCCGGTTGAACTCTCTTTTCTGTGTATCTGTCAGCTTTACTTCCGTAGGAGAATCTTTCAGGAATAAAGCCATCTGTGCGAAGCGCATGGACAACTCGTTAAAGAGATCGTCTGCACGCACCTTTTCCTCTGCAAACACATCCTGCCATGCCGCCGGAAGTCTGAAGGTATTGATCAGAAAGCGGTTGTACAGTCCTGTCTCCATGGTTGGGATGAATAGAATGAGACTGGAGGGAGTGCCGGTGAGAAAAGCCGACAGGGAGGGATATTCGACTTTCAGCGGATGTCGTCCGTTGATCTTGTAAGACGAACTGATCAGCTCGTGCTCGAATGCCTTGCAGAGGATGTCGTCGAAGTGCCCGTAATCTTGGTTGCGGGCTGTGCTGACGCTGCTGGCTTCGGTACTGGTGAGCAGGGAAGAACAACTTTGGTTGTTGATGAGGTGAGTGATGAGCTGCGCCCGGCTGATGTCGGCAGGGATAAGCGGAAATGCCAGCTTCGGTTCCTCCGGTTCGTCCGGCAGGTTAGTGGCGGCAGTATTCTTTTTGCGTGCCGCCTGCAAGGAGAGGGTGTAGTCTCTGAGTGCTTTCTTGTATTCCTTTTCGATCTTCAGGCTTTGCTTCTCCCAATACTCACAGTAGTGCTTGTGCAGGCGGATTCCGTAGCCGATGAGATTCTTGTTGGCACCGGAGGAAGCTACGACGATGCAGTAGATGTTCGGCTGATAATTTCGTCGGTTGTAGCGGATGTTTACGCTGGGGAGCATACTGCTTATAGTGGTAATGCATGACAACAATAGTCCGTCCCTTTCACGCTCGTCTCTTGCGATGGAGACGCACTCTTTAAAGATGGCGGGAATGAAATCGTAAATTTCGCCAGGAAAGGTCGGAGTATGTTCTCTGAGCTCTTCTCCGATGATTTCATCCTCCTTTTCTGCCGGATTTTCGTTTTCTGAAAATCCTATAGGGGACTTTTGGACTTTACTGGAATTTGACGGAGGATTTTCGAAACTTTCCGTCTCTTCCGCAGTCATTACATTCTGGTAAGCTGATTTTACAGTACGTGCGATTTCGGATTCGCGGAAGTTGTCTTCTTCCAGGGTGCGAACCAATTCGGTGGTCAGTTCGTTACGTTCGATGCCGCGTTTGCAGGCAGCGCAACTGAGCCGGAAAACGGTTCCGTTCCGGTCGCCCGTTGCGGCAGGGTAGAGGGTGAGGTATGACTGTACGAAGGGAACGGCAGAAATCCGGTTGCCCGCCTTTGCAGGCGGATGTCCGTTGGAGAAAGAGACGGGAGTGTAGGTGGTGTCAGAACTGGAAGTGTCGGGAGTGTGGGTGATGCGTGGAGTGAGCGCACCGTTCGGCAGAAAGCCGTTGACGGCCTTTGCGTCACCGTTGTAGTATGCTTCCGGGTCGTAGGAACCGAAACAAGGATGAGTGATATCCTTGCATTTTCCGTCAGTCTCTACACCGAGAACGATGGAAACGAGCTTTGCCGTTGCTTCGTAAATGGCAGGATAATCATTTGCTCCGTCGATTTCTATACGAATAAACAGCTTTACCCCACGTCCGGAAATGCTGATAAACGCTCCCAGCACATATTCGAGGAGGCAGGCACGTACGAAAATATCCTTTGTCTGTTCGTCCGTATGGTCGATGTCGATGCAGAGTGCGAGTGATAGGGAGGTAAGGTTGTTTTTTGCGTGTCCCTTGTGGCATACGCCTGCGGGGATGACGCATGCCATGCTGTCTTTGATGGTTTGTGCATCGTGTTTGCGGTCTTTTGCCAAACAATTGCGGTGGCCTTCTACGGGCACTTTCCAATATCCGTTGCGCACCATTGCGAAAAAATCTTCTATGGAAATAGCTGTGGAAGATTTACTCCAAGTGTTGGTAAACAGTGACACTTGGTACATGAACTTTCTCATTTAAAATCAAATATTTTAGTTGCCGGAAGCGGGTGGTGTAGTTATCACGGGCTTCCGGCTGCAAAAATACAACTTTCGTTTTTCTTACCACATCGACTATTTTGACTGTTCTCTATTCCAATCGTCCCATTGGTCTTTCACCATTTCCTCCAGTTTTCCCAGACAGCTCTTGTAGGCTATGGCATGCTTCGGAGAGCGTTCGTCGCGGATTTCGATGCAATGGAACAGCCGTTTCAGCAAGTCCGGACAGCGTGGCATCAACGGTATCTGTTTGATGATCCGTTCTTCTTTGTTGCACTCTTTGATGTCTTTCTCCTGTACGGATTTCCAAATAAACTGTTGCTTGAAAATTTCTTTTGCAAGTGCTTCAAGTAATTCATTTTGAGTAAATAAGATGGGGAATCCGGATAGGTGACATTGAGAGATATCATCTGCTGTCAACGGATTACCTGCTTCATCTACCATCGTTACGTTTAACGTAAAGTTGCCGATTTTTTCGGCAAAAGCCAAAAGGTTTTTTTTACCATAATTTTTAGGATTAATAACGCTGCAAATTTCTTCTTTTTTTATCACATAGAATACTTTATGCTTATTTATCTTCTTCCATTTCTTCCCAATGCGGCAAAATTCTTGAAGTAACGTACCCTCTTGCCGGCTTGCCATACATACAACAGCACATGGTTTAAATTAGCTTTCCCCAAATGCACTTTTTATCTTTGTTAAGGAAGAATAGAAAAAAGGGAAGAGGAAGGCTGAAATCGTTTACTGTCAGGAAAGCTTCGTGAATGGCTGTTTTTCTTTTGTGCTCGAACACAAAACTAGTTGTCTGCGCTACTATTTTATCTCTTCTATAAGTGTTTGAATATAACCGTTGAAGAAGAAAACTAAGGGGTAAAATGTAGTTTTCTGATATTTTATAAGCAACAGTCGTGTTTTTCTGTGTAATCGTAATTGAAACAGGTCTGTATTGGTGTGTTTGTAGCCATTGTTGGTCTAATAAGTGTTATTGAACGACAAATAATGAAAAAGGAAGAACAACGATGCCAATTTGTTTCTACATTTGCGCAGTTGTTTATTTAACCATTTCTTTGAAACGCCTGCAAAGCGGTTGTAGAATGCCTGTAAAACATCTGTAAAACGTGGAAAGCAGTTGTAAAAAAGAAAATGTTAAAAAGAAATAGGGCGTGATTGAACAAAAGCTAAATTTAACTGTTTAGTATAATAGATTAAAGTAGATAAAACGCGAAACGTTCCTTGTCATGCTACTAAATTCGATAGGAAAAGAAAGAATAATATAAATAAAGATTGCTTATGTCACAGATTATCGGACATATCTCACAGGTAATCGGTCCTGTGGTTGACGTGTACTTTGAAGGCTCGGATGCAGAGTTAATGCTGCCAAGCATTCACGACGCACTGGAGATAAAGAGGCCAAACGGCAAAATACTGGTTGTAGAAGTTCAGCAACACATCGGCGAAAATACGGTTCGTACCGTGGCTATGGACAGTACCGACGGACTACAGCGCGGCATGAAGGTGTATCCCACCGGAGGCCCGATCACGATGCCGATAGGCGAACAGATTAAAGGACGACTGATGAACGTAGTGGGTGACTCTATCGACGGCATGAAGGCTCTCGATCGTACAGGTGCCTATTCCATCCACCGTGACCCTCCCAAATTTGAAGATTTGACAACTGTGCAAGAAGTACTCTTCACTGGTATCAAAGTAATCGACCTGCTCGAACCGTATGCCAAAGGTGGTAAAATCGGACTCTTTGGCGGTGCCGGTGTAGGAAAGACAGTGCTTATCCAGGAACTTATCAATAATATTGCCAAGAAACATAACGGATTCTCCGTATTTGCCGGAGTAGGCGAGCGTACCCGTGAAGGTAACGACTTGCTGCGTGAAATGATCGAGTCGGGCGTTATCCGCTACGGCGAGGCTTTCAAGGAAAGTATGGAGAAGGGAGACTGGGATCTTTCAAAAGTAGACTATAACGAACTGGAAAAGTCGCAGGTATCCTTGATTTTCGGTCAGATGAACGAACCTCCGGGCGCACGTGCTTCTGTGGCATTGTCCGGACTGACGGTGGCGGAGTCTTTCCGTGATGCCGGTAAGGAGGGCGAGAAACGTGATATCCTGTTCTTTATTGATAATATTTTCCGTTTCACGCAGGCAGGTTCGGAAGTTTCGGCTCTGTTGGGACGTATGCCTTCCGCCGTTGGTTATCAGCCGACGCTTGCCACGGAAATGGGTGCGATGCAGGAACGTATCACTTCTACCCGAAAAGGCTCTATCACCTCCGTACAGGCGGTGTACGTGCCTGCGGACGACTTGACGGACCCTGCTCCTGCAACGACTTTCAGCCATCTGGACGCGACTACCGTGCTCGACCGTAAGATTACGGAGCTGGGTATTTATCCGGCTGTCGACCCGTTGGCTTCTACCTCCCGTATCCTCGACCCGCACATCGTGGGACAGGAACACTACGATGTGGCGCAGCGTGTGAAACAGATCTTGCAGCGCAACAAGGAATTGCAGGATATTATCTCTATTCTCGGTATGGAGGAACTTTCGGAAGAAGACAAGCTGGTAGTGAACCGTGCGCGCCGTGTGCAGCGTTTCCTTTCACAGCCGTTTGCCGTTGCCGAGCAGTTTACAGGCGTTCCGGGTGTGATGGTAGGTATCGAAGATACGATCAAAGGATTCAGAATGATTCTCGACGGTGAAGTAGACTACCTCCCCGAACAGGCATTCCTGAATGTAGGTACCATTGAAGAAGCGATAGAGAAAGGCAAGAAATTGCTGGAACAAGCGAAAAAATAAAAAAAGAATAGGATGAAAGAACTGCATTTGAGTATCGTATCGCCCGAAAAGAGCGTATTCGACGGAGAAGTGAAGATTGTCACACTGCCGGGAACGATAGGATCGTTTTCTATCCTGCCGGGACATGCGCCTATCGTTTCATCGCTGAAAGCGGGAACGTTGGCTTACACTACGATGGACGACGAGGAGCATACACTGGATATTCAGGGTGGTTTTGTAGAAATGAGTGACGGGGCGGCTTCGGTGTGCGTCTCGTAGCGAAAAGACGAGATAGATTATACGTACAGCAGAAAAACACAATGACATGGTGAACATTAGTAAGACTAAACGGAATTTTATCGGGCTGAATACGCTGTTTGCGATACTGAGCGGAGCGGCGGGTGCACTGATCTTGCATATTGCCCTGCCGGGGCATTATTTCGGAGGATATCCGTTTATACCGGTTTATTTCTATATTTTCGGTTTGTTCAGTATTTATATGTTCGATGCGTGTCGGCGGCATGCTCCGCAGAAGATGTTGCTGCTCTATCTGGCCATGAAAATGATGAAGATGATTCTTTCGCTGATTCTGCTGCTGATCTATTGTCTGGCAGTGCGCGAAGAAGCCAAAGCTTTCTTGCTGACATTTATCTCGTTCTATCTGCTGTATCTGATATATGAAACGTGGTTCTTCTTCTCCTTTGAAGTGAACCTGAAACGGAAAAAGAAAAATAAGAATAAAAATGAAACAGTTGCGTAACATAGTAGCTCCGATATTTCTGCTCTGCCTGATGGCGGTAGCCAGTCTGCCGGCCTTAGCACAGGAACAGCAGGAAGATGTGACCCCGCAGGAGCAGAAGGAGAATACGGTCAATGTAAAAGAGATCGTGTTCGGACATATTGGCGACTCATACGAATGGCATATCACAACGTGGGGTAAAACGCACATTACTATACCATTACCTATCATTGTTTATAGTTCTGCTACAGGTTGGCACACGTTCCTTTCTTCCCGTCTTGCTGAGAATGGCGGCACGTATGAAGGGCTTTCCATTGCTCCCGAAGGAAGTAAGTATGAAGGCAAGCTGGTAGAGTACAATGCAGCCGGAGAGCAGGTTCGCCCGTGGGATATTTCCATAACGAAAGTGACGTTTGCTCTGTTGTTCAACAGTGTGCTATTGCTGGTAATTGTGCTGAGTGTGGCGCACTGGTACAGGAAACGTCCGCAGGGGGCATTGGCACCGGGCGGCTTCATCGGATTCATGGAAATGTTTATCATGATGGTGAACGACGATATCATCAAGAGCTGTGTCGGACCCAACTACCGGAAGTTCGCTCCGTATCTGCTGACTGCGTTTTTCTTCATTTTCATTAATAACATCATGGGGTTGATTCCGTTCTTCCCCGGAGGTGCGAACGTGACGGGAAACATTGCGATCACGATGGTGCTTGCTATCTGTACCTTCCTTGCAGTCAATATCTTCGGAACCAAGCATTACTGGAAAGATATCTTCTGGCCGGATGTGCCTTGGTGGCTGAAAGTGCCTGTACCGATGATGCCTTTCATCGAGTTCTTCGGCATCTTCACCAAACCGTTTGCCTTGATGATCCGTCTCTTTGCCAATATGCTGGCGGGACACATGGCTATGCTGGTACTGACTTGCCTGATCTTTATATCGGCAAGCATGGGACCTGCGCTCAACGGTACGCTGACGGTGGCTTCCGTCCTGTTCAACATCTTTATGAACGCGCTTGAACTGTTGGTAGCTTTCATCCAGGCATACGTATTTACCATGCTTTCGGCAGTGTTTATCGGACTGGCACAGGAAGGCGCAAAGGTGAAGGCAGAGGATCAATGAACTGAATAAAAAAGAATAGAATGCGATGAATACGTAAAACATACGATTTACGGAACAAACGCGAATAGAGAGCAAATAAATAAACGAGAAAATAAACCATTTTAAAACTGAAAATTATGTTACTATCAGTATTGTTACAAGCCACTGCAGCAGCAGTAGGAGTAAGTAAATTAGGTGCAGCTATCGGTGCAGGTCTTGCAGTAATCGGAGCTGGTTTGGGTATTGGTAAGATTGGTGGTTCGGCTATGGAAGCTATCGCACGCCAGCCGGAAGCCTCGGGTGACATCCGTATGAATATGATTATCGCCGCCGCCTTGATCGAAGGTGTGGCTTTGTTGGCGGTAGTGGTATGTCTGTTGGTGTTCTTCCTCTAATGGATTTCAGTGCTGAAATGTTCAGCTGCGAAATCGTAAATTGTAATTTGTAAAATTGTAAATAAAATTATGTCATTACTATTACCTGATAGTGGCCTGTTGTTCTGGATGTTTGTCGCATTCGGGGTTGTGTTCGTGATATTGGCAAAATACGGTTTTCCCATCATCATCAAGATGGTGGAAGGCCGTAAAACCTATATCGATCAGTCCTTGGAGGTGGCAAGAGAAGCCAACGCCCAGTTAGCTCATTTGAAGGAGGAGGGCGAGGCGCTTGTGGCTGCTGCCAACAAGGAACAAGGACGGATCTTGAAGGAAGCAATGGAAGAACGTGACAAGATTGTTCATGAGGCCCGTAAGCAAGCAGAGATAGCTGCGCAAAAGGAGCTTGACGCAGTGAAACAACAAATCCAGATAGAGAAAGACGAAGCTATCCGTGACATCCGTCGCCAGGTAGCCGTGCTTTCTGTCGATATCGCCGAGAAGGTGCTCCGCAAGAACCTTCAGGACAAAGAATCCCAGATGGGTATGATCGACCGGATGCTGGATGAAGTATTAACCCCTAATAAGAACTAAGTAAAATGGAAGTCGGAGTACTCTCAATGCGATATGCCAAAGCGATGATCGAATACGCGCAGGAGAAAGGTGTGGAGGATAGACTCTACAACGAGTTCTTCATATTATCTCACAGCTTTCGTACCCAGCCGGGTTTGCGTGAGGCGCTTGATAATCCTGTCATCTCAATGAAGGATAAGTTGGTACTGGTATGTACGGCTGCCGACGGTGACGGTAAATCAAGCAGAGAGTTTATCCGTTTCATTACGCTGGTTCTGCGAAACAGGCGCGAAGGCTATTTACAGTTTATCAGCCTGATGTACCTGGACCTCTACCGGAAACTGAAACACATCGGAGTAGGCAAGCTGATTACGGCTGTCCGGGTGGACAAGGAGACGGAAAACCGCATCCGTTCCGCAGCAGCGCATATTCTGCATGCCCAGATGGAACTGGAGACTGTGATTGATCCCTCGATAGAAGGGGGCTTCATCTTCGATATCAACGATTATCGGCTTGATGCAAGCATTGCTACGCAGTTGAAACGAGTGAAACAACAGTTTATTGATAAGAATAGGAGAATTGTATAATGTCTGAAAATATAAGAGTAAGCGAAGTATCCGATATATTGCGCAAGCAGCTCGAAGGAATCAATACCAACGTGCAGCTTGACGAGATCGGTACGGTGCTCCAGGTGAGCGACGGAGTGGTACGTATCTACGGATTGCGGAATGCCGAAGCCAACGAATTGCTGGAGTTTGACAACGGCATTAAAGCCATTGTGATGAACCTCGAAGAGGACAACGTGGGTGCCGTTTTGCTGGGTCCTACCGACAGAATCAAGGAAGGCTTTATTGTAAAACGTACCAAGCGCATCGCCTCTATCCGTGTGGGCGAAGGTATGCTGGGACGTGTTATCGACCCGTTGGGAGAACCGCTCGACGGAAAAGGGCTGATTGGTGGCGAGCTGTACGAAATGCCGTTGGAGCGTAAAGCGCCGGGAGTGATTTACCGTCAGCCGGTGAACCAGCCTTTACAAACCGGTTTGAAGGCAGTAGACGCCATGATCCCTATCGGACGCGGACAGCGTGAGCTGATTATCGGTGACCGTCAGACAGGAAAGACCTCGATCGCGATTGATACGATTATCAATCAGCGCAATAACTTCTTGGCAGGCGATCCGGTGTACTGTATCTATGTGGCTATCGGTCAGAAAGGATCTACGGTCGCTTCTATCGTCAATACGCTCCGCGAGTACGGTGCGATGGATTACACGATTGTGGTGGCTGCTACGGCAGGCGATCCGGCTGCATTGCAGTATTATGCACCGTTTGCAGGTGCTGCCATCGGTGAATATTTCCGTGATACCGGTCGGCATGCGCTGGTGGTGTATGACGACCTTTCAAAGCAGGCTGTTGCCTATCGGGAAGTTTCGTTGATTCTTCGCCGTCCGTCCGGACGTGAAGCGTATCCGGGTGATATCTTCTACCTGCACTCCCGTCTGTTGGAGCGTGCGGCAAAGATTATCAAGGAAGAGGATGTGGCGCGCGAGATGAACGATCTTCCGGAGAGTTTGAAAAGCATCGTGAAGGGTGGTGGTTCACTTACGGCTCTGCCTATCATCGAGACACAGGCAGGAGACGTTTCGGCATATATCCCTACAAACGTGATTTCGATCACCGACGGACAGATATTCCTCGAAACGGACTTGTTCAATCAAGGTGTCCGTCCGGCTATCAACGTCGGTATCTCTGTATCCCGTGTAGGTGGTAACGCCCAGATCAAGGCAATGAAGAAGGTGGCCGGAACATTGAAGATGGATCAGGCGCAGTATCGTGAACTGGAAGCTTTCTCCAAATTCAGCAGTGATATGGACCCTATTACGGCAATGACCATCGATAAGGGACGTAAGAACGCTCAGTTGCTCATTCAGCCCCAATACAGCCCGATGCCGGTGGAACAACAGATTGCTATCCTGTATTGTGGTACGCACGGTCTGCTCCACGATGTTCCTTTGGAAAACGTACAGGACTTCGAACGCAGCTTCATCGAATCTCTGCAACTCAACCATCAGGAAGATGTACTGGATGTTTTGAGAACCGGTGTGATAGACGATAACGTGACCAAGGCTATCGAGGAGACTGCCGCTATGGTTGCCAAACAATATTTATAGAAATGAAGAATGAAGAATTAAGAATGAAGAATGGGCTGCGCTGTCAAAGCGTTGCCATCTTCCTCTTTATTCTTTTCGGTCAGTACCCAAATGGGTACTGCACGGTAAATTCTTCATTCCTCATTCTTCATTCTTAATTTAAAAAGTTATGGCTTCACTGAAAGAAGTAAAAACCAGAATAAATTCGGTAAAGAGTACCCGAAAAATCACTTCAGCAATGAAGATGGTGGCTTCTGCCAAACTACATAAGGCACAAGGAGCCATTGAGAATATGTTGCCTTATCAAAGGAAGCTGAACAAGATTTTGACCAACTTCCTGAGTGCGGATCTTCCCATTGAATCTCCTTACATAAAGGCAAGGGAAGTGAAGCGGGTGGCAATTGTTGCCTTTTCTTCGAATACATCGCTCTGTGGTGCTTTTAATGCGAATGTCATTAAGATGTTGCTACAAACGGTTGGTGAGTTCCGTACATTGGGACAGGACAATATTCTGATATTCCCGGTAGGAAAGAAGGTGGATGAAGCAGCGAAACGTCTGGGATTCCAACCACAGGAAACTTCTGCGACGCTTTCTGACAAACCTTCGTATCAGGAGGCTTCCGAGTTGGCACATCGCCTCATGAAAATGTACATCGCCGGAGAAATAGATCGGGTGGAGCTGATTTATCATCACTTCAAATCAATGGGTGTACAGATTCTGCTTCGCGAAACTTATTTGCCTATCGACCTGACACACCTAGTGGACGGGGAAGAGAAGGAAAAAGAAGAAGAAGTACAAGGAGGAGAAATAGCGAATGATTACATCATCGAGCCCTCTGCGGAAGAACTGATCGCTAACTTGATTCCGACGGTATTGAGCCAGAAACTCTTTACGGCTGCTGTAGATTCAAACGCTTCGGAACATGCTGCACGTACATTGGCCATGCAAGTGGCTACGGACAATGCGAACGAGCTGATTCAAGACTTGACGAAGCAATATAATAAGAGTCGTCAGCAGGCCATTACAAACGAATTGTTGGATATTGTGGGTGGTTCTATGCAGTAAATGTCTGTTGCATGATAATACTATTTTCGGAATCAGTATTCCGTTTTTAATATTTGTGAGGCTGGCAGTGAAATAATCTATATATTTGGAAGTTCCAAGTCTTAATAGCTAACAAAACAAATATATAGATTATGACACACAAGCGATTGTTTAACATTTCAAGTGTTATTGCTACAGCGGCATTTATTAGTGGGCTCTTGGCAGGATGTATGGAGAAAGATTTATATGATCCTAATTATGGGAAAGACCCTGTACCGGACCCTGGCGAATATTTCGGATTTGAAACACGTGGCGATGTGAAGCTTTCCGTAAATTATGACTTACCGGGACTCATTGCACTTCTTGAAGTATATGATGAAGATCCGATGGAAACAGTGGATAATGAATCGGTTAAAAAAGAAGGAATCGAAGCTTTATTCAAAATCTACACAGACAAAAACGGAAAGTATGAAGGAAAAATGAATATTCCGACTTCCGTAGAAAGTATTTATTTGTATACATCAAGTTGGGGAGTACCCCGATGCGTAAAACTGGACTTGAAAGACGGCTTGGCAAGTCTGGATATGAGTAAAATCACCTCTCCATCTGCTAATACAAAGGCAGTAACCCGCTCCTATAATTTTTCAAAAGGTAGTGTACCGTATACTATCAATTCCAGTGCAAATTTATACTCATTGTGTAAGTGGGGAAATTGCGGATTGCTTTCTTACATTGTTGATCAATCGCATCAGTATATTGATGATAATCCCAATCCCGGTTATATTACTCACATAGGAAAGGTAGGGGCTGAAGATATTGGCGTTTTCACCAAACGTATGATGCAATTCTTTGGAAATAGTGCGGATAACTCGGAACTGGTCAGGGAATCCGGAGTGACGAATATTAGTGTGAAGCAAGATGGAACCACTTTGGATGTGGTGTTTCTAAATAGAAGTGCGTCATATAATAATACGTTCGGATATTATTATTATAAAACCGGTGAAGGAGTCGATCCCGCAAAAGTGAAGAAATATATTGTATTTCCAAATGTAATGATGGTATCTCAAGAATTGTATAATGAGTCGATTCTGAAATGCGGGGATAAAGTGCGGTTATGTTATTTTGGTGAGGATGGCAAAGCCAGCCAAACTTTTCCGAAAGGATATACAGTCGGATGGTTTATATATGCTGATGGATATAATTATAAGAATGTTGGACAGCAGAGTGATGAGATAAACATTCATAAACCTCTTCTTACTTCCAATCCGGCAAAGACAAAAGGGCAAAACTTTATTACTGTAAAAGATACAAAGAGCGGTAGAGTGATAATTGGTGTTGAAGATGCAGGAAATAAAAGCTATTGTGATCTGTTATTTTATGTGGATGCTTCGTCTGAAACCTCTGTGGATGATTCGAACAGACCTAATATCCCGGATAATGATAAGCCGATAGAAGAACCGGATGCACAAGAGAACCTTTTAGGTACATTAGCCTTTGAAGATATTTGGCCTAATGGGGGCGATTATGATATGAACGATGTAGTTGTAGAATATTGCCGTGCTACCTATTTCGATTCTAATAACATGATAAATAAGATTGTGGATACCTTTACCCCGACACATGACGGAGCGATGTATGAAAATGCGTTTGCTTATCAGATAGATAAAGGACAGTTTGGCAAAGTGACTTCGGATAAGGACATAAAAGTGGAAAGTGAAATATCTTCCATTATTGTATTCCCAAGTGTCAAACAGGCTGTTAAAGGGAAAGTGGGTACCTATACGATAACCAGAACGTTCGACAAGGCTTCTTTCAATAAAGAGAATCTGAAGGTGTATAATCCGTATATTATCGTAGGATATGCTGCAAATCAGAAGAACCGGACGGAAGTGCATTTGCCCAAGCATGAGGCAACAGCTTATGCTGACGCATCGCTTATCGGTTCTGGTAATGATGCTTATTACATTGATAGTGAAGGAGCTTATCCATTTGCTATTGATATTCCGATGTCGGATTTCGTTCCGGTAACGGAGACACATAATATTGATACGGAATACCCTTATTTCAAAGATTGGGCCGACTCTGGAGGTGCGAAACATACGAATTGGTATAAGGAATATCGGTCTCCCCAAAAATAAGAAAATAACTTTAATATAACTGTGACACGACTTTGTGTTCTTATTTGATCCGGTCCTGGTTTTCTTCAAGCGAGAAGAAGCCGGGACTATTTTTTGTTTGTCTGTCCAACATAATTATTCTTTATAGTTAAGAATGCGAATTGGATATATTTCTTACTGACTCTTTGTTTTCTTTATGTTCAGTTTCGGTGGTTGGAATCTATTCAGTACCTTTACCGAAAATTTTAGGAGACATGGAAAATAATCCGGAACTACAACTTGCTTGGCAGTTCATTGAAAATACAGGCACACATCTGTTTCTTACCGGAAAAGCCGGAACTGGAAAAACTACATTTCTAAAACGACTGAGAGAACATACACCCAAACGTATGGTCGTATTGGCTCCCACAGGGATTGCAGCTATCAATGCTGGAGGGGTAACGATTCATTCTTTTTTTCAGTTGTCTTTTGCGCCGTTTGTGCCGGAAACGACTTTCAATTCTGCCCAGATGCACTACCGTTTCAGCAAAGAGAAACGGAATATTATCCGCAGCATGGATCTGCTTGTCATCGATGAGATCAGTATGGTACGTGCAGATTTGCTGGATGCTGTGGATGCGGCTTTACGTCGTTATCGTGACCGTGAAAAGCCCTTTGGTGGGGTGCAGCTATTGATGATCGGAGACTTGCAGCAGCTGGCACCTGTGGTGAAAGACAGTGAGTGGGAGTTGCTGAAGAATCACTATGAGACACCTTACTTCTTTGCCAGCCGTGCATTGAGAGAGACAGTATATATGACGATTGAACTGAAAAAAGTATATCGTCAGAGTGATACTTTCTTCCTTTCTTTACTGAATAAGATACGCGAGAATAAAGCGGATGATGAAGTGTTGAATGAACTGAACCGCCGTTATCAGCCCGGCTTCCATCCCCGGAAGGAGGAAGGCTATATCCGGCTGACAACGCATAACTATCAGGCACAACAGGTGAATGACCGTGAACTGGCATCTTTGCCCGGACGGGCTTATAGCTTTCGGGCTGAGGTAGAGGGAAATTTCCCGGAGTACTCGTATCCTGCTGACGAAGTGCTGACCATCAAGGAAGGTGCACAGATTATGTTCCTCAAAAACGATGTTTCGTCGGAAAAACGGTATTATAACGGTATGATTGGCGAAGTGGTAAACGTAGATGCAAAGGGGATGACTGTATGCGGAAAAGATAGTACGTATGTTTTTCAGTTGCTGCCCGAAGAATGGGGGAATTATAAATATGTGCTGAACGAAGATACAAAGGAAATTACGGAAGAAATAGAAGGAGTATTCCGGCAATATCCCATCCGTCTGGCATGGGCTATCACTATTCATAAAAGTCAGGGCTTGACGTTTGAACGGGCCATCATTGACGCCCGTAACTCTTTTGCACATGGCCAAACGTATGTAGCGTTGAGCCGTTGCAAGACCTTGGAAGGAATGGTACTGGAAACTCCTTTGCGCAGAGAAGCGATAATCAGTGACCGTATTGTAGATGATTTTACGAAGAATGTGGAACAGAATAAACCGGGAAGCAAGCAACTGAATGATATGCAGAAAGCATATTTTTATGATTTGCTGAGTGATTTGTTTAACTTTTATTCATTGGATCAGGCATACAAGCGATTGCTCCGTTTAATGGATGAGGACCTTTATAAACTTTATCCGAAGCAGCTTGCCGAATATAAAGCATTGGCTTCTCACGTGAAGGAAAGAGTAGTGGAGGTTTCCCAGCGTTTCCGCAATCAGTATACGCGTCTGATCAATGAAGGGGAGGATTATGCGACAAATCAGGAATTGCAGCAGCGGATTTGCTCGGGAGCTGCCTACTTCCGTAAAGAGTTAGAGCCTGTCCGTGAGTTGTATGATAAGACGAGCATGCCTCTTGACAATAAAGAATTGCGGAAGCAACTAAATGAGCGTTTGCAGGCATTGGATGATGCTTTATGGATTAAGGAGTCTCTCTTGGAGGAGATGCAGACAGAGGCTTTTACTGTCACGGGCTATCTGAAACGGAAAGCAAAAGTGATGTTGAGTCTTGAAGGAGATACTGCTTCTTCCGGTTCTTCTGCCAAAGCTCCGAAGGAGAAAAGAGAGCGCAAGGAGCGTACCCGAGGCAATTCCGGAAAGGTAAAAGTGGAGGTTCCGACGGATATTTTGCATCCGGAACTGTATCGTGCTCTGTCGGAATGGAGGACGGCAAAGACACGTGAAGTGAGTATGCCGGCTTATGTGATCATGCAGCAAAAGGCACTGATGGGTATTGTAAATCTATTGCCTGATACACCGGGAGCTTTGGAAGCGATTCCTTATTTCGGAGCGAAAGGGGTGGAGAAGTACGGGTTTGAAATTCTGGGTATCGTACGTAAATACATGAAAGAGAATAACCTGGAACGACCGGAGATATTTTCTTCTGTTTCGAATGAAGAGAATGCACGGGAGCAGAAGTTGGCAGCGCAACATCAGGAGAAAAAGGAGAGACAAAAGGAGAAGAAGAAAGATACAAAGCTGGTGAGCTACGAAATGTTCTGTCAGGGGATGACGATCGAAGAGATAGCCAAAGCCCGTGATCTGGTGACCGGGACGATTGCTACTCATTTGGAGCATTATCTCCGTGAGAATAAAATAAAGTTAGAGCAGGTAGTGTCGGCTGATAAGATAAAGAAGGTTCGGAATTATCTGGAAACACATGAATTTATGGGCGTGGTAGCTATTAAAGCCGCATTGGGAGATGAAGTCTCTTATGCTGATATTCGCTTTGTGTTGGCGGCTGCGGGACATTAATAAAATCATTTAAAGAGATATCCCCCTTTCTTATTTCCGGTTTTGAAATTGACAGGAGTAAGAGAGGGGGATGCCTGTATAGTGAGTTACAGGTTATAGGTTACAGAAGAAAGAGACGAATACAGGCACACTGATATCGATCAGAATACCATGTAAAATAGCAATAGGAATCATTTCTTTTCCTGAATATCTGCTGATAGAAGGTAATAATACATCCATTGAATTGACACCGGCTGCTGAAATAGGAGCTAGCTTCCCGAAATACTTCTTGATGAGCGGTGTGCCCAGAAGTGCCATCATTTCACGGAAGATATTGGTGAGCAGGGCAATTGTGCCTAGCTCTGTAGCCAGCTGTATTCCGATGGTCGGTTCTTTAAACTGGGTAATCAGGATGGAAGACAGTGAATAGTATGCGAATCCGCTTCCCACTGCCATACAGTCGAATACACTCCATTGGCTTAGCAAAATACTTGCTAAGGCAGAAAACAGTAAGGTACCGGTGATGGTTCCTAGTGGGATCAACAGCATTTTCGGGTGTAAATGTGAGATGATCGCTTTCAGATTTTTGTTAGAACCGATACTGATTCCTACTTGCAGCATCAATGCGTATAGTATGTACATGGAAACGGTGTGCGTATCAAATTGGAATTTATTAAAAACTCCCATGATGCAGCCTACACAGAAAAAAACAATAACGATGAGACTTCCTTTCATTGTTTACCTCCTTTCTTGAAAAATAGTTGTAATACAAGTCGGGCAGCAAGCAAGCTCCCTAATACGCCGGATACGGCAAGAATGATTGCTTGCCATCCAAACTTACCGAGATTGTTCACAATCAGACTATTGGAACCGATGGACACTCCAAGGATAAAGAGTAACAGGAATATGGTAAGAGAAATGGTCTTTTCTGTCTTTTGCAAAATAGTCCAGTTACGCAATCCGTAGCCGATGCCGATTCCCAAAAACATGGTAGATATAATAGAGAACATATTGTAATATATTTTATTTGGTTAGGTTAAACAATTAACAAATAGCATGGATAATCCCCAAAAAGATACACATCTTATTGAAAATCAGATGAAAGTACTGCCTGTGAATAATGAATAAATCAGTAGGCCGTTTGAGTAAAAATGGGGAAGGGGAATTTAGATGAATCCGCTGAACCAATGTACATGCACGCAACAAGACGTGCAGAAATTGGGAATTTCCGCATGGAATATAGTGGCGTTATGTAATTGTAATGTTTGATTCATTATTATACTTCTTAATTTGGGTGCAAAGATAAGAAGTTATTGCATATTTTCAAAATAAATATGCAATAATTAAAAAGGGAAAGGTTGTGTATCGGTTAATTATCCCATTCCATGAGAATCTCTTTTAGCATACGTGGCCGGTAGCCAAGTATTGTACGGGCTTTTGCAATGCTCATCCCACTAAAGCGGGGGCGGGGAGTTGCTTCTTTCATATCTTTGGTTGTAATAGGATGGATAAGTGAGCGGTCCAGTTTCATGCAGTCCGCTACATGGAAAGCAATTTCCGCAATGGTCATACATTCATCGCCACAGATATGAAAAATACCATTGGCAGTGTTCTCTATCAGACGTTGCACTCCGTCCGATACGTCACCGACATAGGTAGGGGTGCGCCATTGGTCGGACACCACACGGATCTCTTGCCCTGCATTCAAACGATTCATTACGAGCTGTACAATATTTCCATGTTGTCCCGGCAGTGCTTTCCCGTAGACAATCTCTACACGAACAATGGCGTAGTTACTGCAGATTTCGGCAATCCTATTCTCTCCTTTCCATTTGGTGAAACCGTAATAGTTGACCGGAGCGGGGAGGCTCTCTTCTGTATAAAGTTGCCCGGAATTTTCATCTATCTTTCCGTCAAAAACAAAATCTGTAGATAAGTGGATGAATCGGCTTTTGTATATTTCGCAGAGATATGCCAATTGCTCTACTGCTGTAACGTTTGTAAGATAAGCCTCTTCATGATGTGTTTCACAATAATCGGGGACGGATAAGGCAGAGCAATTGATGACTGCATCGGGTTGTGCTTCTTTAAAGAGATGCTTGATAGCTGCTTCATCCCGTATGTCTGTTGTGACGAAATGATATTTACCGTCACCATTTGGAAGGATGTCCGGATGCAGGGAGCATCCTGTTGCGTTATATTGTTCCTTATTTGATAAGTCATTCAGTATCTGGCGTCCGGTGAATCCGTTTGCACCGATGATCAGTATATTCTTCATGGGTTATTTTTTATGTTATCGTTCGTTTCAGTCATCTGAATACGTTTGGGCTTAAAAGTATGGTTTTCTGTATTTATTCTCACAAAAGTAGAAAATAATTTCAAGTATATAACATTGATCTTAGGTAGAAGATGAAGTACGGACATAAAAAAAGGAGCAACGCCTTGCTCCAACCTTTGTTAACCTTAAATCTAATACTATGAAAAACACGATGCAAAGATACGTACTTCTGTGATATTAGCAAATTATCCAAGAAAATTCGTATGTTTTATAACATTGATTAAGAATTTGAAATCTCGATTCTATTTTTATTAAGAGATTTTCGGGCTTACTCTTTTATACTATAAGAAATATATCTTTATGTTATGAGAAATACATCTCGGTAACTTTAAGCAAAAGTAATATACTCTTATTAGAGATATGAGATATTAATGGGTAGCTGCATACCATGCTGTTTCTTTTTTTCCTGAAGCAAGCCTGTTAGTACTCGGATCGGAGATTGTAATGCCGGAAAATGTATTTATTTTCACTTTACCTCTGCTCATAGAATAGAAATATTCTGTATTTCTTTTGAATGGCACTGTGCGATTGAGCTGTTCGTTGAATTGTGCTACCAAAGTTTTATCGGGGCATAATTTTGAAACATAGTCACCATAATCAAAGAAGATGACCGGATTATATCCGTCTAATCTTTGTAAGGAACTGGTTAATGAAGAATCAAACGTATATTGATGATTAATCTCTTTCATAATAGCTGCCAGATTATCAAGTTCGGAGCAATCAGTGACAGCAATTGTTCCGCATGGCATTTCGCTATAATTGGAATAAAAGGAGTAGAAACCGTCACAGATACCCTCATAATCTACTTTTCCTATCAGATATTGACCAATTTCGGCGTATGGCATGCCGTACGCCATCACTTCACTTGTAGACCCTATCAGATAATCAGTCACATCTTTGAGATCATAGGCTACTTCTACACTCGACATATAGCAGTCATCGAATAATATATATTCCATTTTAAGTCCTGCATTGGAAATACCTTTGGCAAGTGTTGTTATATCAGTCTGATATTGAGGTTCCAGTCCTCCGAAATAACGTGTCATTGGTACATTTTCGTACTCCCAGTGCATCTTGGTACGGAGACCGCTACGCGATTGGGAGTTTGATACGGGTATCCATCCCATACCGTGGCAGCCGATAACCATTGCATAACGTTTGGTAGGAGAATAGCGTTGAACGTCATTGAGGATGGATGTGATACCTTCTGCCGTTGTATATGCAGGGTCTGTATATTCCTTTAGAGTTTTACGTGCGCTTTTACCATTTTCATAGGTGAGTTCGAAAAGAGTGGCTTTCGTTGCTGTAGTACACATGAAGACAATCACCCGTTCATTCTTCAGTATATTTTTTCCGACTACACTTTCCAAGTCGCTGATATTCTGATAAAAATTGGATGTAAGGTTAGTAGACCACGGGAGATACATGAATACTGTCTGTTCTGTGGGAACTATAACAGGATCTTCCTTCTCGCATGAAGTCATGCCAAAAGAAAGGAACAGTATGACGATAACTGATTTTATCAAATGATAATATTTCCGCTCTGTTTTCATTGTTTTGTCAGAATTAAAATTACTTCTTGATATATAACGTAAAAAGAATACTTTTTGATTTATATAATCAAAATGTAATCCGGATGTATCTTTTTAATAAGTGTTTCTGCAAATTTACCGAAAAATAATGTAATTCTCTATATCTGTAAGTCCAATAGTTCGCATATAGACATAAAAAAAGGAGCAACGCCTTGCTCCAACCTTTGTTAACCTTAAATCTAATACTATGAAAAACACAGTGCAAAGATACGTACTTCTGTGATATTAGCAAATTATCCAAGATAATTCGTATGTTTTATAACATTGATTAAGAATTTGAAGTCTCAAATATATTTTTATTAAAGGTTTTCTTCTGTTCTAGAGTCATCTGGAAGAAGAGCATATAAATCAGTTAGGCATTCTGAAATCATTCGGTGGGCAGCCGGTCATCTTCTTAAACAGGCGGCTAAAATACTGAGCATTCCGGAAGCCGAGTTCCTGCGCTATCTGGTTAAGCGGCTTATCAGTATTTATCAGCCAGTCTTTAGCTGTTTCGAAACGTTTGAACTGGAGATATTCTTTAAATGATTTTCCTGTTTCATATTCCAGCAAATCATTAAAATATGCAGGAGATAAATGGAGGCTTCCGGCACAATCTTCAATGGTAGGAAGGTCGGCGGATTGACTTTGTATCGTATGGAAATGATGATCTAAAAGACGATTGAACCGTCCGATAATCTGTTTGTTTGCTTCATTGCGGGTGATAAACTGGCGTTCGTAGAAGCGTTCGCAATAATCGAGCAATAGTTCGATATATTTAGAAATAATTTTCTGGCTATAGCAATCGATACAGCGTTGCAGTTCCTGGTTTATTTTATCCAGAAGCTCCAGTATAACCTGCTTCTCACGTAATGAAATATGCAGTGCTTCTTCGGGGCGATAAGAGAAGAAAGTATAGTCACGGATATTCGCTCCGAGGGCAGTGCCACAGATCAGGTCGGGATGAAACGCCAGTATCCATCCCTTGGAAGGACGCGTGTTGTTACTATCTTTCATGCTGATTGATTCTCCGGGAGTCAGGCAGATAAGTGTTCCGTCTGAGAAGTCGTAGTACTGATGTCCGTATCTGCATGCTTCACATTTGCATTCACCCAACAGAATCGTATAAAATCCGAATTTAAAATCTGTATGGGATGATAGGTCGGCTTTTGAGAGGTCGATGACACTGACCAGAGGGTGCAGTGTCTTACCTCCCAAGCAACAATTGCATTGATGCACACTTCCTAATTTAAGTACTTTATCTCCCATGACGTAAATAATATCCTGATTTATGGAGCTGTTTTAGCTCTGTTGCTTATATTCGTTTGGTGTGCATCCGACATTCTTCTTGAACAACCGGCTGAAATGTTGCGGATACTGGAATCCCAGTTCATAGGCAATCTGGCTGACCGTCTGGTTACCTTCCAATATCCGTTCTTTGGCAAGTTCTATGATTCGGTACTGGATGTATTCCTGTGCTGTTTTTCCTGTTTCTTTCTTGATCAGGTCACCGAAATAATTGGGGGAAAGGCAGACTTTATCCGCAAAGTATTTGACAGAAGGAAGCCCTTCGGTGAGTGCAACTTGATTTTGAAAATACTCGTCCAATAACTGTTCAAACTTAACGATGATGTCTTTATTGGCTTGGTTGCGTGTGATGAATTGCCGTTCGTAGAAGCGCATGCAATAGTCGAGCAATAGCTCTATATTGCGGACAATGAGCTGTTTGCTATGTTTATCGATAGCATGTTCCAGCTCGATTTGTATTTTGTGAATACAGTCGGTCACAATTTCCTTTTCCTGTTCGGAGAGATGCAATGCTTCATTCACTTCATAAGAGAAGAAGCTGTAGTGTTTGATGTTCTGTCCTAAAGAAGTTCCCCGAATTAAATCGGGATGAAATAAAAGACCGATAGATTTGGTGCGGGGCGGGGTTTGTTTACGATTGTCTATCCCGACTACCTGCCCCGGAGCCATGCAGACGACGGTTCCTTCTTGATAATCATAATATTTCCGTCCGTATCTGAGATCGCCACATTTTGCTTCTTTCAGAAACAGAGAGTAGAATCCGATATTCATACGGTAGTATTCTACCGTCTTTGTCGCTTTCGAAAAGTCGATTACATTCACTAACGGGTGTAAAGTCTCTAGTCCGAACAGTTGGTCATACTGGTCAATACTTTCTATTTTTGTAATTTCTTCCATACGGCTTGCAGTTTTGATCTGTCACAAAGATAAAGCTTTTAAATGTATCTTTTTCATTCCGGATTTGTAAAACTGTAATTTGGGTATAAGATTCAGTAATTTGTATACAACGTTGGCAGCCGACCGGATGCAAACTTACATTTACTATCAAGATTAGCGTATCAGAAACAAAAAAACGGAATAATAGCAAGGATGTAAATAACAGAATTGATATATTTGTTCCTGCGAATTTTAAAAGACTTGTTTTATGAAAGCATTATTCATTGGAGGGACCGGTACCATCAGTGCCGATGTAGTAGAGTTGGCACAACAGAGAGGGTGGGAGATTACACTGCTCAACCGAGGTTCAAGGAAACTGCCCGAAGGCATGCGTAGTATCATTGCCGACATTCATGATGAGGAAGCCGTAGCGAAGGCTGTCACAGATGAAAGTTATGATGTGGTTGCCCAGTTCATTGCTTATACGGCAGAAGATGTAGAACGTGACATTCGTCTGTTCCGGGATAAGACGAAGCAATATATTTTTATCAGTAGTGCATCCGCCTATCAAAAGCCGTTGGCTGATTACCGTATTACAGAAAGCACTCCTCTGGTGAATCCTTACTGGCAGTATTCACGGCATAAGATCGCAGCCGAAGAAGTGTTGATGGCAGCATACCGGACAACCGGTTTTCCGGTTACGATTGTTCGTCCCAGTCATACTTATAATGGAACGAAACCTCCTGTAAGCCTGCATGGAAATAACGGCAACTGGCAGATTCTGAAACGGATTCTTGACGGGAAACCTGTGATTATTCCCGGCGATGGCAGTTCATTGTGGACATTGACTCATTCCAGAGATTTTGCCAAAGGATACGTTGGACTTATGGCAAATCCTCATGCAATCGGAAATGCCTTCCATATAACTACTGATGAGAGTATGACTTGGAACCAGATTTATCAAACCATTGCCGATGCACTGGGAAAACCGTTGAACGCCTTGCATGTGGCTTCCGATTTCCTTGCACGGCATGGAGAAAACTATGATTTTAGAGGCGAACTGTTGGGAGACAAAGCAGCTACTGTAGTCTTCGATAATTCGAAAATAAAACGTCTTGTTCCGGATTTTATCTGTACTACCTCAATGGCAGACGGTTTAAGGCAGGCAGTTCAATACATGCTTTCACATCCTGAAACGCAGACTCCTGATCCGGAGTTCGATTCATGGTGTGACCGTATAGCGGATGCAATGTGTGCAGCGGACAGGGCCTTTGAATCAAAATGAACAAAAAAGAAGTAGTAACTGCATTTGTTATTGATAGTCGGAAGTGCCTGACGAAGATAATTTGATTAGCTATTAGCATAATCTGATAAGCTAATAGCTAATCAGATTATGCTAATAGCTAAATTGAAATTACTTGTAAAAGTATTATTTGCTATTATAATATTTCATTATTATAGGGTGATTAATAGAGCCCATTCCTTCCTTGCTGAACTTCAATCCGGATACCGAAATTACCATTTGAAGATTTCAGTTCGAATGCTCCCCGGAAGTTATTTTTTTCCCAAGGCATAGCACTACGGTTGGGTACTTTCCATCCGTCTTTATCATAGTCTCCGTATGTATTGATTTTCCATCCATTTTTCAGCTTGAAGGTTCCCATTTGCATGAATTGCGGTGAAGACGACAACCCCCATCCATACCCATATCCGAAACCGGAGAAAGGAGAAGAAAATGCGTCAGTGAATCCCTGGGTATAGGTTGCGTCTGTATTCAGACGGAATATCTGATTGTAATCTTTACTTACATCCGGTATGTCCAGATTGAGTTTCGGAAGTTTGGGAGGTGCCACATTCATTAATCCCATGTCCAGCAGGAAGCCGCCAAATTCCTTCATATTGCTTGAAGGGGTACGACGAATACTATCGGAAGGAACTTCCGACTGTGCGGATGCAAAACCGACCGATAATACCAGCGAAAGAAATAGAATCAGTTTTTTCATCTTCGTAAAGGTTGATTGATGACAAAGATAGAAAATATTAGTATGACTGCTTGCTTCCGTTATGTTTTCTTAGAGAAAAATCCATTTTAAACATGGTGTCACTATCCTGACAGGATGGTGTAAGTATCCCGGCAGGATAGTGACACTATATCACTGGTATAGTGACACCATGTTTTTTTGATTCAAGTAGCTATTAATTTATAGCCGATTCCCCGCACATTAACGATCCGGATTTGCTCATCCTGTGATAATTTATGCCGTAGTTTAGTAATGAACACATGCAGACTTCGGGAATTGAAAAAGCTGTCATCTCCCCAGAGGTCAAGCAGTACATCTTGCGTGTTGACTACCTGATTCCGGTTTTCGCAAAGACGTTTTAATATTTCAGATTCCCGGTGGGAGAGTTCCTGCCTCTCTCCGGCACGCAATAGAGTTTGTGCAACGGGATCGAACAAGTAGCTGCCTATCTCAAAGCGACTGGAGGGCTTTTGCTCTGTGAAGCTGAACGCTTTCCCCATTAGCGCCTTGATGCGGATAATGAGCTCTTGCATGCCAAAAGGCTTTTTCAAATAGTCGTTGGCTCCAAGTTCAAAACCTTCTACCACATCATTGATGGCCGAACGGGCAGTCAGAAACAAAACGGGTGTTTGTTTGTCTGTTTGCCGGATACGGCGCACCATTTCGAATCCATCCATTTTCGGCATCATCACGTCGGCGACCAATACATCCGGGCGTAGTTCAAAGAAAAGATGTAATCCTTCTTCTCCGTCTCCTGCCGTATGAATTGTAAAGCCGCTTTCTTCCAGTGTATCTTTGATGATCATAGCGAGTGTCACTTCGTCCTCTACCAATAGTACTGTAATTTCGTTTTTACTCATGATGTTGACTTATTATAAAGTAAATGCACTTTTTTATAAGATAATGGTAAATGTAGTTCCTTTGCCCGGTTCACTTTTCACGGAGATGGTACCTCCATGCTTTTCGACCATACTTTTGACATAGAAAAGTCCTAAACCGTATCCTTTCACATTATGAAGATTGCCTGTCGGAACCCGATAGAATTTGTCGAATATATGTTTCTGTTTATCGGGTGGAATGCCTATTCCCCGGTCGGTAACAGTGATGCATACCGTTTGTTCTGTCTGGCGGCAGCAGATTGTTATTTCGGCAGACTCTTTGGAGTACTTCACTGCATTGTCAATCAGATTGCTGATGATGTTGTTGAAGTGGGTGCGGTCTGCAACAAGGGTCAGTGATTCGGGATTTATTTCCAGAGTTACGTGTACGGTTTTATCAGCTTTAAGTTGGTGCTGCTCTATTAAAGAAGTAATCAGTTCTTTCAGATGAATCTCTTCGGGGTGCAGTCTGAATGTCTTGCGACTTTCCATGCTCATGGAAAGAATCTGTTCAACGAGCCCGCTCAAACGTTGCAACTGCTCCTGACTGATGCGTAGGTACTGGTCACGCTTACTCTTCTCCTCCGCTTGGTTGAAATTCAGCAGCGCATCATTGGCGGCATAAGCTACGGCGATCGGAGTTTTTAATTCATGCGTGATGTTATTGGTAAAGTTGCTCTTCATCTCCTCCAGTGTCTTTTGTCTCAGCAGTGTCCGGATGAGAAACCAAAAGGAGAATCCCAGGATGAGGAAGATAACAAATGAAGTGACCAGAATTCCGGTCATTTGCTTCCATACCAGAGAAGTGATCGGTTCCATTATCAGTTGATAGCGTTGGCTGTGATGTCTGTTGAATTCGTAGTCGTAGCGGATAGCTTTCGGGCTGGGGATATAACTGCTGTCTCCTGCGATACCCAGCGTATCTATATATATTTTTGATGAATCCATTGCGGTTCCGGTGTATATATATAAGATGTGATGAGGAACATCTATGTTGTGTGCTTTCAATACATCGGTAAGGAGGCTGTCATATTTTTGCAGGTTGATGTCGATATAGGTATCCACACCCGAATGCATACCCTGTTGGACGCTGAGTAAAAGTTCTTTCATCGAGTCTTCTTTCTTTAATAATACATCGAGTCCGCTTTCGCTGGAGGCGATGGCTCTGGCTTCGGGGTCAGTATTGTTAACCGCCAATGTATCTACTGCCGTTTCCGTTCGCGTGTGCAGGGTGTCTTTGTAGGTACTGTCCGTATAAGAGATGGTCTGGCTTGTTACCAGCGCTTTTCCGTCGTCACTGTATCCGGCGGAAACGGTGACCGATCCGTGTTCTACATTGTCTTTTTGCAATTCGTTGACACGAAGCACGATTTCATTGAAGTCGCTCGTACGCATTGCATCCTTGATATGATTGTTCATTTCCTGTTTCATTGTACGGTAAAGTCCCGTCAACCAATAGGTTTGGTAAACAAAGATGCCTGTCAGCGAGCAGATGACAAGGATAATGATATGTTTCAACGGTAGTTTCATACGGACAAAGATAGTATGAAACTGTTATTTTTCTTCTCTTTGATAAGACTAAATAACACTAGATAAGCCGGTGATAACGTAAAGTTTCACTTTTTCTCCCGTATTTTGCAGCATACTCAAAAATAAATGCGATATGAAACGAACTTACTTACTGCTTTTGTTACTTTTCCTATATTGGATGTATGCTTCTGCGCAGCAGGTACAGCCGGTACGAGAACCTGCCGACAGCGTAAAAAACGTAGCATATATAGACAGTCTGTTCAGGGAACTTCCCGAAGTGATGATTACCGGAGAGCGTCCGGTAGTGAAAGCGGAACAGGGGAAACTGGTGTACGATGTTCCGCGACTGGTGAGCAACCTCCCGGTGGACAATGCTTACGATGCGGTAAAGAACCTTCCGGGCGTTGTCGCTATGAACGATGGAATGACATTGGGAGGACAACCGGTAACAGTGGTCATCAACGGAAAGGTAAGTACCCTGTCTGTGGAACAATTGAATGACCTGCTGAAATCAATGCCGGTCAGCCGGATTGAAAAGGCGGAAGTGATGTACTCGGCTCCGGCCCGCTATCAGGTACGCGGACCGATGATTAACCTGGTACTGACTTCGGGCACAGGAAAGGAACCTTCCCTTCAAGGTGAACTATATACCTCTTATAGCCAGTTGCATTACGAATCTTTGGCAGAGCGTGGAAGCCTCCTGTACTCCGGACGCAAATTCTCTGCTGATCTTCTCTACTCTTACTCTTACAGCCGCGAACGGCGGGAGACGGATAAAGAAGCGCTTCACACGCTCGCCGACGGTTCGGTACACCAGATGGATATGTATGACATCACAACTTCCCGTCACAACAATCATCAGGTGCGTCTCGGCATGGACTATGCATTTGCCGACAAGCATTTGCTGAGTTTGGTTTATACAACAGCTTTCACAGATGTCAAGCCTTATGCCACCGTTACCGGTGCACAAAATTCTGTGACCGATTCACGTTCGGAAGGACAGCTTCATAATGCAAAGCTCGACTATCAGACTCCTTTCGGACTGAAAGCCGGTGCGGAATTTACCTATTATCATTCTCCCGGAAGTCAGTTGCTCCACAGTACACTGGGAGAGGAAACGCTGAACTTTCTGAGCAGAGATAACCAACGGATCAACCAATGGCGATTTTATGCCGGGCAGGAACATACATTGGGCAAAGACTGGGGACTGAACTACGGCGTCGCCTATACGACGGCATTGGATAACAGTTATCAGATGTATTACGACCCCGAAACGGAAGCACCGTTACCGGACAATAATATGAAATCCCGACGCCGCGAACAGACGGTGAACTTCTATGCCGGACTCAGCAAGAGCTTCGGAGAAAAACTTTCGGCAGATGTTTCGTTGGCAGCAGAGCAGTATCACACGGATATGTGGAATGAATGGAGCCTTTACCCGGTTGCCAACCTGACGTATCTGCCTGCTCCGGGACATATCCTGCAATTCTCATTGAGCAGTGACAAAGAATACCCGGAATACTGGAGTATGCAGAACTCCACTTCCTATATGGGTGCCTACTCCGAAATTCAGGGAAATCCCTTCCTCAAACCTGCAACGAATTATGAGACGACCCTCAGCTATATCCTAAAGGGCAAATATGTATTATCCGCTTATTACAGCCGCACGAAAAACAAGGAGATGCAAACTCTTTACCAATCTCCGGAACGTCTGGTCGAGATTTATAAATGCTTCAATTTCGATTTCTCGGAGCAGGCAGGACTGGTGATGGTAGTCCCCTTTAAAGTGAAGAAATGGCTGGATTCACGTGTGACGGCGATCGGTTTCCGCTATCGTCAGAAAGACAGTGATTTTTGGGATATCCCGTTTGACCGCAAATTATATACATTTGTGCTGACAATGAACAACACCTTCACTCTCTCCACCAAACCGGATTTAAAGTTAACCCTCAGCGGATTTTATCAGAACAGGGCTATACAAGGCATTTTCGACCTTCCCCGTTCCGGAAATCTGGATGTAGCCCTCCGCTATACTTTTGCAAAAGGAAAGGCACAGCTGACTGTGAAGTGCGACGACATATTCAATACTTCTACTATTTCGACAAATGTCCGCTACGGATTACAGAATGTGAAGAACCACTATATGAAAACGACCCGTGCATTCGGTATCTCCTTCAACTATAAATTCGGAGGATATAAGGAGAAGAAGAGGGAAGAGGTGGATACTTCCCGGTTCAAATGATGCCTTGTCTTGTGGCAGTACTTGATTATTTGATCAGAAGGGATACCCGATTGTCGGCGGTCATTCAATGGGTTGCAACCACCTTTCGGATATCCCTGTAATCAATGTTCGGGCCGTTTTATCCTATGGACGCTTTCCACACTTTGGCATACTCTTCCAGTACCCGTTTGATGCTTTTTCCTATCTTCACATAATCAGCCTCATTCAGATTGGCAAGTGATACACGGACACTCCATTTCGGTCCGGCAAAACCGCCTCCGTTCAGCAATACCAATGAAGTTTCGTTGGCGAGCCGGAAAACGACATCCAGCGGATTGTATGTCTTTTGCAGGTAAGCAACGAAGTCATCACCATAAAATTTCTTCGCCCATACCAGCATATCGATCTCCGAATAATATCCGGCACGTAGCGGGTCCTCTACCAGTGTGAAACCGGTATTGTCCCAAAGCGCATGCAGGCGGCGGTGAATGATTTCCTGCATTTTAGCCTTATAGCGGTCTTCTTTGTCAAGAAGGGCGAAGGCAGAAAACAAGCTCATCTGCATTTGTTGGGGCAGGGAAAGTCCTGCGGTATGGTTTAATGCAATCTGGCGGCTGTCGGCCACCATGCGGTCGATAAACTTCATCTTCTCCGGGTGCAAATCGAGGCTTGAGTAGCGTTTGTTCAAGATTGCTTTTTGCTCCTCCGACAGGCGGGCAATCATTTTGTCGTAGATGTTGTCTTCGTGTAAAGCAATGACTGCATTTCTCCATCCTGTAGCTCCGAAATATTTGGAGAAGGAATAGACGCAAAGTGTATTGTGTGGCAATTCTGCCATCAACGAACGGAAATGGGGAATAAACGTTCCGTACACATCATCTGTGATAATCATCAGATTCGGATTATCATTCTTTACAATATGGATGATGCGTGCCACTGTTTCCGGATTGAGCGCGTAACTGGGCGGATTGCTCGGATTGGTGATAAACAACGCTTTTATCTGCGGATTCTTCAGCTTGTCAATGTCTTCATCTTTATATTGCCAGGTATGCAGTCCGTCCGGTGTCATTTGGTCAGCGGATATTTCGGTAACGTCAAACTGATAACGGCGTAGTTCGGGAATTTCGATGTAAGGCGTGAAGACCGGAATCATCAGAGCGATGGAATCTCCCTGATTCAGCAGGAAGTTTTCTTGCAATGAATCGAATACGTAGCACATGGCAGCCGTTCCCCCTTCGGTAGCGAAGAGGTCGAATGTACCTTTGGGCGGACGACGGTCGCACATTTCCTGCGCCAGATAGTCCTGTACGATTAGCTCGGTGAAGTGCAGGATACGGTCGGGGACGGGATACTGGTCGCCGATGACCGATTCAGCCCATTCATGAACCAGTGTATCCGGGTCGGCGGCATGTTCCATCAACATATAATTATAGGTCCCTTTCAGCAGCTTGGCTCCGGGTTCCTTCTCGTTTTCTTTGAGAAAGGCTTCGAAGCGGGCAGCTATTCCATCTTTCTGCGGGATGCCTGCTATTCCTTCTTCCAGCGACAGGACACGGCGACATTCGCAAAGTCCGAATTTTCCCAGCAGGAAGAAGGCTTCACGCGGTTCGGTGGCAATCCAGTTCGGGTTGCCCCGCCCTGCATTCAGCATGGTATGGGCTATTTTCTTAATACTTTCGTCGGCCATTTCGATGAGCTTGTTTTTAAGTTCGAAAGGGCTGATCGTTTCCATCTTTTTGGCAAAGTTCTTGGTGATAGCTGTGCCAGTTGTTTTCTTTTCCATCATGGTTTTTATTGTTTTCTGATACTTAATTTTGATTTACGATACATTCATTATACTAATATCTACATGAGTAATACGATAGCTACTCCCCAGATGATCAGCAGGGTATTTCCGACGGCATACGTCACGGTGTATCCCAGGGCGGGAGTGTCACTTCCCAGTGCATCCTGAATAGCTCCCAGGGCGGCAGTAGTCGTACGTGCTCCAGCTGTACATCCCAGTGTGAGGGCAGGGTGGAACTTAAACAGATATCTTCCCATCAGCAAACCGCTGAGAAGAGGAATGGCAGTTGCGAGTGCACCGACGATAAACAGGCTGAATCCTACTTCCTTGAAACCCGTCACAAAACTAGGTCCTGCGGCGATGCCGACAACGGCGATGAACATGTTTAATCCTACATTATTCAATACCCACAACGAAGGTTCGGGAATACCGCCAAAGGTGGGACGTTTGCTGCGCAGCCAACCAAATACGAGTCCTGCGATCAAGGCACCTCCACTGGTGGAAAGGCTGATCGGGATACCTCCCAAATGTATGGCCAGTGCACCGACCAGACCACCGATAAGGATACCCAGGCCGACAAAGATCATATCTGTCTGGTTGGTAGGGCGGTCAATGTAACCCATTTGCTTGGCAGCCGTTTCCACTTCGAACTTTGTTCCGGTCAGTTCAAGGATATCACCGGAGTCGATCACTGTCTGCGCAAGTACCGGAATGTTGATTCCTGCCCGCTTGATGCTGCGGATACTGACTCCATGCATGAATTTCTGTGCGCGGACGGTAGAGACTTTTTCTCCGGCGAACGTACGGTGAGTAACCATGACGGGAAGCGTCTCTGCCGGAAAGTCGAGCAGTTGGGCATCGATCACTTCCGGACCGATCCAGTCTTCTTCGCCGATGGCGTATTCACGGCGACCGCTCAGTACCACTTCATCGCCCGGCTGTAGAAGCATCTCCGGAGTAACCTCTTCTATGACGCCTTTTTGCCGCACCCGTTCTACAAACAGTCGCTTATCGTTTTCTATCAGATACTTTTCCAGTTCGCTGACAGTCTTTCCTTTGCCAAACCATTTGTTCTCAATTTTATAAGCACGGAATACGACGGGGCGGAGAGCAGTATAAAATCCCGGTTCATCAGCTTCCGAAGTACCCATTTTGGCTTCCAGCTCTTTACAGTCAGCTTTCACTTTGTCCAGTCCGCCCAGCATTTTAGGACCGAGTGAAGCGAGAATCCATGCGGAGCCTGCCGTGCCGAAAATATAAGTCACAGCGTATGCTACAGGAATGGCATTGATAAATGTCGCTTTCTGTGCATCGCTGATACTTAACTGATTGATCGTGTCACTTGCTACACCGATAACTGCGGAGATGGTCTGTGAGCCTGCCAGCAATCCGGCAGCTTCGCCTACGTGGTAGCCCATGATTTTGGCAAGTATCCACGGGGCGATGAGGCTGACTATACACATCAGGACGGCAAATCCTACTTGTGGCAATCCGTCTTTCTTCAATCCGCGAAAGAATTGCGGACCTACTTTGTAGCCCACAGCGAATAAAAACAGTAGAAAAAAGACAGCTTTCATCGGGCCGTCTACACTAATGTTCAACTGTCCCACCAGCACTCCGACCAGAAGGACGCTCGTCACTGTACCTAATGAAAATTTTCCTATTTTGAATCTGCCCAGCCAGAAGCCGGCGAATAAGGTAAGAAAAATGGCGAGTTCAGGGTGATCCCTTAATTGGTTAATAATCCATTCCATATATGTTGTTCTTGTTTAGGTTATGTCAATAACAACAGTTCTTGTACGGAAAGAGTTTAGAAGAGTATGTTCGTTATCGTCATAGTTTATAAATATTTTAGGTAGGATTATGTGGATTACACGGTTTTAGGAATTGAGTAATTGAAAACCGTGCAGAAGTAATGAGAGAAATCAGAGAAAGCTTTAAATTTCTCAGTTTCGCTTTTTTGTTATACTTTTGTCACTTCAAATAAAACTAATCATATTCTGTATGAAATCAGACATAGAAATAGCTCGCAGTGTCGAGTTGAAGAAGATTAAGCAGGTTGCCGAAGGTATCGGAATTCCCCGTGAAGAAGTCGAAAATTACGGTCGTTATATCGCGAAGATTCCCGAACAACTGATCGATGAGGAGAAAGTGAAGAAAAGTAACCTCGTTCTGGTAACTGCCATCACAGCGACAAAGGCGGGTATCGGCAAAACTACCGTATCTATCGGTCTCGCTCTGGGACTGAATAAAATCGGAAAGAAGGCGATTGTCGCTTTGCGCGAACCGTCTCTCGGTCCTTGCTTCGGTATGAAGGGAGGAGCAGCGGGCGGAGGATATGCGCAGGTGCTTCCGATGGAGAAGATCAACCTCCACTTTACGGGAGACTTCCATGCGATTACTTCCGCGCATAACATGATTTCCGCTTTGCTTGATAATTATCTTTATCAGAATCAGGCGAAAGGTTTCGGACTGAAAGAAATCCTCTGGCGTCGGGTGCTCGACGTGAACGACCGTTCATTGCGCAGCATCGTAGTCGGACTCGGACCGAAGTCGAACGGTATCACACAGGAGTCAGGTTTCGATATTACTCCGGCTTCGGAGATTATGGCGATTCTCTGTCTTTCCAGGGATGTGGAAGATTTACGCCGCCGCATAGAGAATATTCTTCTGGGCTTTACATACGATGACCAGCCGTTTACAGTGAAAGACCTCGGAGTAGCGGGAGCCATCACGGTATTGCTGAAAGACGCCATCCACCCGAATCTGGTGCAGACTACCGAAGGTACTGCCGCTTTCGTACACGGCGGACCGTTTGCCAATATCGCTCATGGCTGTAACTCCATTCTTGCCACCAAGCTGGCAATGTCATTCGGTGACTATGTGATCACAGAAGCCGGATTCGGTGCAGACCTTGGCGCTGAAAAGTTCTATAATATCAAATGCCGCAAGAGCGGACTCCAGCCCAAACTGACAGTGATTGTTGCTACGGCACAAGGTTTGAAGATGCACGGCGGTGTCAGCCTCGACCGTATCAAAGAACCGAATATGGAAGGATTGAAAGAGGGTTTGCGCAATCTGGATAAACACATTCGCAATCTTCGTTCCTTCGGTCAGACGGTGGTGGTAGCTTTCAATAAGTTTGCTACCGACACGGACGAGGAAATGGAAATGCTGCGCGAACACTGCGAACAGCTGGGAGTAGGCTACGCCATCAATAATGCGTTCAGCGAAGGTGGTGAAGGAGCAGTAGATATGGCACGCCTCGTAGTCGATACGATAGAGAACAACCCGTCCGAACCTTTGCGCTATACGTATAAAGAGGAAGACACCGTCCAACAGAAGATTGAGAAAGTGGCTACCAATCTTTACGGGGCAAGCGTCATTACGTACAGTAGCATTGCCCGTAACCGTATCAAGTTGATTGAGAAGATGGGCATCACTCATTATCCGGTTTGTATCGCCAAGACTCAGTATTCCTTCTCAGCCGATCCGAAGATTTATGGTGCCGTAAATAATTTCGAGTTCCATATTAAAGATATAGTGATCAATAACGGTGCTGAAATGATTGTGGCGATTGCAGGAGAAATTCTCCGTATGCCGGGACTGCCAAAAGAACCACAGGCGTTGCATATCGACATTGTAGATGGAGAAATTGAAGGTCTGAGCTAAGCTGCTGCCTGCATAGGGTTATCGAAAATAAATCCCCGTCTTTCCACTTCTGATGTTTTGGGAAGACGGGGATGATTGTATATAGAGTCCAGTGTACCGGTATATTGACCTTGTCTGATACACTGTACGATTGAAGTCGCCGCTGTCTGAAGGTATAGTGCGTATTTCAATTTCTCTTTTTGTAGTAAGAAAACGTATTTTCGGGCAGATAGTTTGCCCGGCACTGTTAATAAATAAAAAACAAAACCTGCTTTTCGAAAAGAAAAGCAGGTTTTAATTCTCAATTATTATTTATCAATTAAAGATGTTACTGATTCACATCACCGACACCCTTCAACAAAAAAAATCTTAATCAGCAAAAAGAGGATATTTCTTCATTGTCTCGTTGACACGTGCACGTACTTGTGCGATAACCTCTTCGTTTTCCACGTTAGACAGAACTGTTTCGATCATTTCGGCAATTTCGATCATCAGGTCCTCTTTTGCACCACGAGTAGTGATAGCAGGAGTACCCAGACGGATACCGGAAGTCTGGAAAGCAGAACGGCTGTCAAACGGAACCATGTTCTTATTAACGGTAATATCAGCAGAAACTAATGCTTTTTCTGCCACTTTACCTGTCAGATCAGGGTATTTGCTGCGCAGGTCAACCAACATGGAGTGATTGTCCGTACCACCGGAAACGATTGTAAAACCACGGTCTATCAAAGCCTGTGCCAGTACGGCAGCATTCTTTTGTACCTGTTTTGCATATTCTTTGTATTCCGGTTGCAGGATTTCGCCGAAAGCTACAGCTTTGGCAGCGATTACGTGTTCCAATGGTCCGCCCTGTACGCCGGGGAATACAGCTGAATCTAGTAACTGAGACATCATTTTGATCTCACCCTTCGGAGTTTTCTTTCCCCATGGATTAGGGAAGTCTTTGCCCATCAGGATAACACCGCCACGAGGTCCGCGAAGTGTTTTATGTGTAGTAGAAGTGACGATGTGTGCATATTTAACCGGGTTTTCCAACAGTCCGGCAGCAATCAGACCCGCAGGGTGAGCCATGTCGATCATCAGGATAGCGCCTACTTTGTCTGCGATTTCACGCATACGTTTGTAGTCCCATTCGCGGGAATAAGCAGAACCGCCGCCGATAATCATTTTTGGTTTTTCGCGTAAAGCAACTTCTTCCATCTGGTCGTAGTCTACGCGGCCGGTTTCCTGATTCAGATTGTATTCGCAAGGAGTGTAGATGATACCGGAAGTGTTTACTAATGAACCGTGAGAAAGGTGTCCGCCGTGTGCGAGGTTTAATCCCATGAATTTGTCGCCCGGATTCAATACAGCCAGAAATACTGCTGCATTGGCTTGTGCTCCTGAATGCGGTTGTACGTTTGCCCATTCGGCGCCGAAGATCTCTTTCAGACGGTCGATAGCGATTTGTTCGCTCTGGTCAACTACTTCGCAACCTCCGTAGTAACGTTTGCCCGGATAACCTTCTGCGTACTTGTTAGTCAGGCAAGAACCCATTGCCTGCATTACCTGGTCACTTACAAAGTTTTCAGATGCAATCAGCTCGATACCTTTCAGCTGACGTTGGTGCTCTTTTTCGATGATATCGAAAATTAAGTCGTCTCTTTTCATTCTTTTTATAAGTAAGATTAAATTTCTAATTCGAGATACCTATTTTAAGCGCACAAAGTTAGTGAAAATAAATAAAGAACGAAGGAACTATAAGAAAAATGTTAGTAAATGGAGGAAATTAATAGATAATGGATAATTTATCGTACAGAATGAATAGGGGATGCCTGTTTTTGCCGGTTGCCGGCTATCAAAAGTTTATTGGCCGCTCCGGTAGTGTCCGCCCGTTAAAGGATAAATCCGAACGAGAAGCTTAATGCACTGTCGCGACGGCGGAAGATGATATGGCTGACTCCTGTGCTGCCGTCGGAGTTGATGTTATCATAAACAATCGACTTGGAGATGTTTCTTATCCCTTGCTCGTAGCGGAAGTCAAAAAAGATACGGGAAATATTGACACCGACACCGATCACGGCGCTCACATTGAGCGGATACAACTTCTCATGAATCCCTTTCTGGTCGAAGTTTGTGAAAGTGATTTCATTCCGTTTTCCCCATAGATACCGGAGCTTGGGACCGGCAAAGATTGACATCCCGTAAGGACCTTTCTTCACTACATTATATCCGTAGAGAACTGGGAAATCAATGCTGTGAAGAACGGATTGTACGGAGGCATAGTCGGGCTCGACGGCAGGATGTTGCGAGCCGAGCTTATCGAATACAATCTCACCTTTGCTGACGTTATAGGATACTTCCGGCTGAATGAAATGCTTCTTCATATTGATGCGCATGAAGAGTGCGCCGAAGTAGCCGATCTTATAATTATTTTGTACTTCGTCGATGGTTACGTCTTTGATTTTCAGCTCGGACACCATGAACATGGAAGAATTAAATCCGGCTTTGATGCCGAAGTTTACTTTCTTGGTGTTTGGTCGTTCCACTTTATCTGCGTTACGATCCTTGCCGAAAGCTGTGCATGCTATCGCCATCCAACCGAAAAGAATGAGTTTACGCAGTATATTCATGGTTCTATTTATTCTTCTTTTCTACACTCCAGCCGAATTTCCCTATTTTTTCTCCCAGGTCATAATATCCTCCGTGCACATATACTAACGGGTTTGCTTCTGCCAGTTCGAACTTTCCGGTTTCGGGATTCAGGTTCCGGTCGTCTGCGCGGACATTTACCACATCGGCAATGAACATATCATGTGAACCGAGCGAAACTATTTCCTTGACACGACATTCGATGCAGAGGGGAGACTCTTCGATCAGTGGTGCACTGACTACGGTACAGCGTCCCGGAGTGAGTTTCATCTCTTCAAATTTACGGTAATTCCGTCCCGAACGTACTCCGCACCAGTCGGTGGGGAATGCCATATCTTTAGTTGTCAGATTGATAACGAACTCCATATTCTTCTTGATGATGTCATAGGAATGTCGTTCCGGTCGTACGGATATATAGCACATGGGCGGGTTAGTGCAAATCGTACCCGTCCATGCTACTGTGATAATGTTGTATTCACTTTCTTCTTTTCCGCAACTCACCAATACGGCAGGCAGCGGATAGATCATTGTTCCCGGTTTCCAGTCTTGTTTCACTTCTTGGCTTCTTTTAGTGCTACATTTCCTTCATTATCCATTTTTCATTTTCCATTATCCATTAAAGAAATTTCCTCACGTTTCTGTTCTTTTTCGCAATAATGGCACTTCACGATGCAGTTATCCTTGTCTATCACATGAAATAACGTAGGCATAGGCTCGTTGTTCGTGATACATTTCGGATTGGCGCATTTTACGATGCCGTACAGTTCGTCCGGCATTCTGACTTCTTTCTTCTCGACAACCTCGTAGTCGCGGATGATGTTCAGCTTGACGTAAGGTGCTACTACCGATATACGGTTGATTTCTTCGTCGCAGAAGAATTTGTCGGCAATTTTGATGATGCCTTTTTTTCCTAGCTTTTTGCTGTCGAGGTTGAAGCCGATGGTGATGTTGCACTTCATTTGCTCCACACCCAGGAGTTGTACGACAGTAAAGAGTTTTTCTGATGGGATATGGTCAATCACTGTCCCGTTTTTCAAGGCAGCTACTTGCAATGCTTGTTTATTTTCGTTCATAATAAAATATCGTTTTTAACGTCTTCTAATGTGATACCTAACACGTCGCAAAGGATGGCTTCACGGGCATACAGTCCGTTTTGTGCCTGTTGGAAATAGTATGCTTTCGGATTGTTGTCCACATCGTAAGCAATCTCGTTGACACGGGGCAGCGGGTGCAGGATGCGGAGGTTCGGACGGGTGTTTTCCAGCATCTTGTTGCGTAGGATATATACATTTTTCACTCGTTCGTATTCCATCAGGTCGGTGAAGCGCTCACGTTGTACACGGGTCATGTACAGAATGTCGGCATCGGCGATGATTTCTTCGGTAAATTCCGTGTGCTCGATGTATTTAATCTGATGTTCTTTGCAGTAAAGTTTATACTCTTCCGGCATTTTCAGTTCATCGGGAGCGATGAAATGGAAAGTAGGGTTGAAGTGGCGCATCGCCATGAGCAGCGAGTGGACAGTACGACCGTATTTCAGGTCTCCCACCAGAAAGATATTCAGGTTTTCCAGTGTTCCCTGCGTTTTGTAGATGGAGTAGAGGTCGAGCATCGTTTGTGACGGGTGCTGATTGGCTCCGTCTCCCGCATTGACGATGGGTACCGGTGCTACTTCGCTGGCATAACGGGCAGCTCCTTCGAGATAGTGTCGCATAACGATGATATCTGCATAGCTGCTTACCATCATGATCGTGTCTTTGAGTGTTTCTCCTTTGGAGGAGCTGGTTGCTTTCGGATCAGTAAATCCGATAACGCGTGCGCCGAGGCGATTGGCTGCTGTTTCGAAACTCAAACGGGTGCGGGTGGAAGGTTCAAAGAACAGGGTTGCTACTACCTTACCTTGCAATAACCGGCGGTTGGGGTTCATTTCAAACTGCTTCGCCATTTCGAGCATGTAGAGGATTTTTTCTTTAGAATGTTCGGCAATGGTTACTAAACTTCTGTTTTCCATTTTGTTATCTTTTATGTGGATAGAACTTGTTTTACCGGAGTGTAAAGGTACGAAGAAAATGTAGAATACAAACTATTTGGACGACAATATTTCTAGTAAATTAAGGGGAATTGCCGGGAATTTATAGTCTGCGTTTTTCAGCTTGGGGATAAATGAACCGGAGCCCCGGGGCGAATCAAGTTAAGCACCGAGACGAATCAAGTTAAGCACCGAGGCGAATCAAGTTAAGCACCGGGATAAATTAAACTAAGCCCCGAGCTGAGTGAAGCTAAGCTCCGAGCTAAACTCAGTTATATTTATCCGGGTACTTTTTTGTGCATTTTTTCATTCGTCATTCTTCATTTCTCCCGCCTTCCAGCTGACGAAAATCCGGTGAAAAAAATGGCTTAATAAAAAAAACTAAGCTCTGAAACGCCCATGGATAGGGCGCAAAAACCCAATCAAAACCAGTAGAGAAGAGAAGAGTATATAATTCTATTCTAAAGAAATAGAATTATCTAGAAAGAAGAGAAAAAAATGCCGCCGCTTTGCTTTCTGAATAGTTTAGTTTTAAGGGAAGTCAAGTCATAAAAATCCGTGGCTGATCTTTTCGTCTTTTTCTTTTATGCAGGATTTCTTTTTCTCCTTTTCTCGTTTTTCTTTTTTTCTCTTTTGCTTAGTTTTTCGATTGGTTTTAAAATATCAAATAAATCAAAAACTCGTTTGCTGTATGCTATATTTTATCTACCTTTGCAACTTAATTATAAGCATCTTTTTTTAAGCTGAAAAAACATGGTTCGAAAAATAATAAAAGCTCTTTGGATATTATTGGCAGTTGTTTTGGTAGCTATTGTGGTTATCTTTGTTTCTATTTCTAAGGGCTGGATAGGCTATATGCCTCCTGTGGAAGAGCTGGAAAATCCCAACTATAAATTTGCAACGGAAGTCTTCTCGGAAGACGGGAAAGTGCTGGGCACATTCTCGATGGAAAAAAACAATCGTGTGTACAGCAGCTATGCCGATCTTTCTCCGAATATTATCCATGCGCTGATTGCAACGGAAGATGTTCGCTTTGCCGAGCATTCCGGTATTGATGCGAAGGCACTTTTCCGTGCTATCGTCAAGCGTGGTTTGTTGTTGCAGAAAAGCGCGGGTGGGGGTAGTACGATCTCACAACAGCTGGCAAAACAGTTGTTTACGGAAAAAGTGGCAAGCAATACCATCCAGCGTTTGCTGCAAAAGCCTATCGAATGGGTGATTGCCGTGAAACTGGAACGTTACTATACGAAAGAAGAAATTCTGACGATGTATCTCAATAAGTTCGACTTCCTGAATAATGCTGTCGGTATAAAAACGGCTGCATCTACTTATTTCGGATGCGAGCCCAAAGATTTGAAGATAGAACAGGCGGCGATGCTTGTGGGAATGTGCCAGAATCCGTCCCGTTATAATCCTGTATCCCGAAACCCGAAAATCCGTGAAAATGCGTTGGGACGTCGTAATGTCGTACTCCGTCAAATGGAAAAAGCCGGTTACATTTCGGATGCGGAGTGCGATTCTCTGCAGGCACTTCCGCTTAAACTGGCATATACCCGTGTCGACCACAAAGAGGGGCTGGCAACTTATTTCCGCGAATATCTCCGTGGTGTGATGATTGCCAAGAAACCGGTTAAGAGCGATTATCGCGGCTGGCAGATGCAGAAGTATTATGAAGACTCCCTCTCATGGGAAACAAATCCTCTGTACGGCTGGTGTGCCAAAAATAAAAAGAAAGACGGTTCGAATTATAATATCTACACGGATGGTCTGAAAATCTATACAACCATCAATTCGCACATGCAGCAATATGCTGAAGAAGCGATAAAAGAGCATCTGGGTGATTTCCTGCAACCTCTGTTTTTTAAGGAGAAACAAGGAAGCAAGAATGCACCGTATGCAAGATCTTTGCCGCAGGCACGGGTGGAAGAACTGCTGACCAGAGCGATGAAACAGACTGAACGGTATAACGTTATGAAGTCGGGAGGAGCTTCTGAACAGGAGATTCGCAAAGCATTTGATACTCCTCAGGAAATGTCTGTGTTCACTTGGGCGGGCGAAAAGGATACGATTATGACTCCGATGGACTCTATTCGCTATTACAAACACTTCTTGCGTACAGGATTCATGTCGATGGACCCGATGAACGGATATGTGAAGGCGTATGTAGGCGGACCGAATTATACGTATTTCCAGTATGATATGGCAATGGTGGGACGCCGCCAGGTAGGTTCTACTATCAAACCATATCTGTATACGCTGGCAATGGAGAACGGATTCTCACCTTGTGATCAGGTACGCCATGTGGAACAAACACTGATTACCGAAACAGGAGAGGCATGGACTCCCCGTAATGCCAACAATAAACGCTATGGTGAAATGGTAACCCTGAAATGGGGATTGGCTAATTCGGACAACTGGATTTCGGCTTATCTGATGGGCAAACTGAATCCTTATAACCTGGCGAGACTGATTCATAGTTTTGGTGTACGTAACAAAGCGATCGACCCCGTTGTTTCACTTTGTCTGGGACCTTGCGAAATCTCTGTCGGAGAAATGGTCAGTGCTTATACAGCCTTTGCCAACAAAGGTATTCGTGTAGCTCCGCTGTTCGTTACCCGCATCGAAGACAGTGACGGTAATGTGCTCTCTACATTTGCACCGCAGATGGAAGAAGTGATCAGTGTTTCGAGTGCATATAAGATGTTGGTAATGCTTCGTGCCGTTATCAACGAAGGTACCGGCGGACGTGTACGTCGCTATGGAATTACGGCTGATATGGGTGGTAAGACCGGTACAACCAATGACAACTCAGATAGCTGGTTCATGGGCTTTACTCCTTCATTGGTGTCCGGCTGCTGGGTAGGAGGTGACGAACGTGATATTCACTTCGGCACAATGACCTATGGACAGGGAGCTGCCGCTGCGCTGCCTATCTGGGCAACTTATATGAAGAAAGTCTATGGCGATCCGTCTTTAGGATACAGCCAGACGGAAACGTTCAAACTTCCCGAAGGATTTGATCCTTGTGCCGGTTCGGAAACACCGGACGGAGAGGTCTTTGAAGAAACAGGACTGGACGATTTGTTTAATTAAATTTTCCGTTGTGCATAAGTGTGTCATTTGTATCGGAAGTAACTATAACCGGAAAGAGAATCTTCTTCTGGCTCGCAGGAGACTGGTGGATTTGTTTCCAACCATCCGCTTTACCTCCGAACAGGAAACACGTCCTTTATTCTTCAGAAGTCCGGCATTATTCTCCAATCAGGTGGCGATGTTCTTTTCGGATGCAGAGGAAGAAAGGGTGCGCAAAGAACTGAAAGCTATTGAGCAGTCCGCAGGTCGCCGTCCCGAAGATAAAAAGGAAGAAAAGGTCAGCTTGGATATTGATTTGCTTTCTTACGATGACCGGATTTTAAGACCGGAAGATTTGAAAAGAGAGTATATCGTGAAAGGATTAGAAGAATTAAAATACAATCAGATATGAAATTTCTGGGAATTATACCTGCCCGTTATGCATCTACCCGTTTCCCTGCGAAACCGTTGGCTATGCTGGGAGGAAAGACGGTGATACAACGTGTGTACGAACAAGTGACCGGTGTATTGGATGATGCCTATGTAGCTACCGACGACGAACGCATTGAAGCTGCCGTGAAAGCATTCGGAGGAAAAGTGGTGATGACTTCCGTCGATCATAAAAGCGGGACAGACCGTTGTTATGAAGCATGTACTAAGATTGGTGGCGATTTTGATGTGATAGTCAACATACAGGGAGACGAACCTTTCATCCAGCCTTCCCAGCTGAATGCTGTAAAGGCTTGTTTTGAAGACCCTACTACACAGATTGCTACGTTAGTAAAACCTTTTACAGCCGACGAACCGTTTGCTGTACTGGAGAATGTAAATTCGCCGAAAGTGGTGGTCAACAAGAACTGGAATGCACTTTATTTCAGCCGTTCCATTATTCCGTATCAGCGTAATGCCGACCGGGAAGATTGGCTGAAAGGACATACCTACTACAAACATATCGGTCTGTATGCCTATCGCACCGAAGTATTGAGGGAAATCACCGCTCTCCCTCAATCCTCACTGGAGCTGGCCGAATCATTGGAACAGTTGCGCTGGCTGGAGAATGGATATAAAATAAAGGTAGGTATCAGTGAAGTGGAAACGATAGGAATCGACACACCGCAAGATCTGAAACATGCGGAAGAATTTTTGAAGAACAGAAGCTGATTTATGGATCGTACAATACAACCTGAAATACAAGCCCTGAAAAAATTCCATATACTTCCTCCCGTCCGGACCACTTTGCCGAATGGTATCCCATTGGCTATAGTCAATGCCGGTGAACAGGAGGTAGTCCGTATTGATATTCTTTTTGCCGGAGGACGTTGGCAGCAGTCGCAGAAGTTGCAGGCACTGTTTACGAACCGGATGCTGCGTGAGGGTACGCGGAAATATACGGCAGCCATCATCGCGGAGAAACTGGATTATTATGGTTCATGGCTCGAATTGTCCAGTTCGTCGGAGTATGCTTATATCACGGTCTACTCACTGAACAAGTATCTGGCGAAAACACTGGAAGTCGTGGAATCGATGGTGAAAGAACCCCTGTTTCCGGAGAAAGAACTGCATACCATTCTGGATACGAATATCCAGCAATACCTGGTCAATACTTCTAAAGTCGATTTCCTGGCACATCGTGGTCTGTTGCAGACTCTTTACGGAGCACAGCACCCGTGTGGACAAATCGTTGTGGAAGAAGACTACCATGCCATTACGCCGGAGGTTCTCCGTGGTTTCTACGACCGGCATTATCATTCGGGCAATTGTTCTATTTTCCTGTCAGGCAAGGTGACGGAAGATACCATCCGGCGGGTGACCGATACTTTCGGAACTCCTTTTGGTCAATATCAGCAGAAAGCGATAAAGCCGGAATTCTCTTTTAACGCCGTTGCCGAAAAACGCATTTTCATAGAGCGTGAAGACGCATTGCAGAGTGCGGTGAAATTAGGGTGTACTACCATTACCCGCCAGAATCCCGATTTTCTGAAGTTACGGGTACTGATGACGTTGTTCGGAGGATACTTTGGCAGTCGTCTGATGTCCAACATCCGTGAGGAAAAAGGATATACTTATGGTATTTCTGCCGGAATTATGTTTTATCCGGATAGTGGTTTGCTGGGCATTTCGACAGAAACGGATAACGAATATGTTGAACCACTGATACAGGAAGTATATCACGAAATAGACAAGCTGCATCAGGAACTTGTTCCGATGGAAGAACTGACCATGGTGCGCAACTATATGCTGGGAGAAATGTGCCGCAGCTATGAATCGGCTTTCTCGCTATCGGATGCATGGATTTTCATTGCTACTTCCGGGCTGGATGATCTCTATTTCTCCCGTTCCCTGCAGGCTGTGAATGAGGTGACGCCTCAGGAAATACAGGAATTGGCACAACGTTATTTGTGCAAAGAGACATTAAAAGAGGTCATTGCTGGTAAAAAGTTGTCATAATTTGCTTTCCGATATGGCACTTTTTGGGATAGAAGTTGTATCTTTGTCCAAATTGTAATTTTAATGAGTAACGAGTAAAACCAATGAGGAAATATCTATATACTACACTTTTTTTGGCTCTTCTTGCACAGGGAGGAGTGATGGCACAAGATAACAATACCAGTAAAGGCGGGTTCTTCGGGAAGCTGAAAGATACATTCTCTACAGAAATAAAAATCGGGAACTATACCTTTAAAGATGGTGCTGTCTACACCGGAGAAATGAAAGGACGCAAGCCGAACGGAAAAGGGAAAACGGTTTTTAAGAATGGGGATGTTTACGAAGGGGAATATGTAAAAGGAAAGCGTGAAGGCTACGGGATCTATTCTTTTCCGGATGGAGAGAAGTATGAAGGTCAGTGGTTTCAAGACCAGCAACATGGAAAAGGAATCTATTATTTTATGAATAATAACCGTTATGACGGTATGTGGTTTCAGGACTACCAGCATGGTGCCGGAACGATGTATTATCATAATGGCGACTTGTACGTAGGCAACTGGGCGAATGACAAGCGTGAAGGCGAAGGTACTTATACATGGGCGAACGGTGCTAAATACAGCGGTCACTGGAAGAATGACAAGAAGAATGGCAAAGGCACCATGAACTGGGACGACGGCTGCAAATATGACGGTGACTGGAAAGATGATGTGCGTCATGGAAAAGGCGTATTCGAATATACCAACGGAGATAAGTACGATGGTGACTGGGCAGATGATATCCAGCACGGAAAGGGTACTTATTATTTCCACACAGGAGATCGTTACGAAGGTTCTTATCTTTTAGGTGAACGTACCGGAGCTGGAGTTTATTACCATGCCAACGGTGATAAATATGTAGGTAATTTCAAGGACGGCATGCAGGACGGAAAAGGTACATTTACGTGGGCTAACGGTGCTGTGTACGAAGGCGACTGGAAAAACAACAAACGTGAAGGCAAAGGTACTTACAAATGGAGCAACGGAGATGTGTACGAAGGCGACTGGAAGGATAATCGCCCTCACGGTCAAGGCTCTCTGAAAACTGTTGCCGGTATGCAATATAAAGGTGGTTTCGTAGATGGTCTGGAAGAAGGACAAGGCGTACAGATCGATAAAGACGGTAACCGTTTCGAAGGTTTCTTCAAACAAGGAAAAAAAGATGGTCCTTTTGTTGAAACCGATAAGGATGGGAAGGTAATCAAAAAAGGAACTTATAAGATGGGAAGAGTTCTTTAAAAATGAGGAATGAAGAATTGGTTGCACACTCACACTCATTTCTAGTTCAATTCTTAGTGTTTGATATAATATAATAAGAAAGCCGGCTAAGTTCAAATTTAGCCGGCTTTCTTATTTTCATTCATCATTCATCATTTAAATGATGTATTGTGAACTGATTGATTCGTTATTCATAACTCGCTTGATTGTTTCAGCAAACATATCAGCGATGCTCAGCTGTTTCACTTTCGCGCATTTCTTAGCGTATGGGATGCTGTCTGTAAATACCATTTCAGTCAGTCCGGATTCCTGCACACGGAAAGAAGCTGGGTCAGACATTACACAGTGGCTGGCAATAGCACGTACGGATTTAGCTCCGGCTTCCATCATGATATTGGCAGCTTTGGTGATTGTTCCTGCTGTATCTACGATATCATCGATCAATACTACATTTTTGTCTTTCACGTCACCGATGATTTGCATGGAAGCGACTTCGTTGGCTTTTTCACGTGACTTGTTGCAGAGTACCAGAGGCACACCGAGATATTTGGAGAAAGTGCTGGCACGTTTTGAACCACCCACATCCGGTGTAGCAATCACCAGGTCTTCCAGCTTCAGTGACTGGATATAAGGGAGGAATACGGCTGATGCATACAGGTGGTCTACGGGGATATTGAAGAATCCCTGAATCTGGTCTGCGTGCAAATCCATGGTAATCAGTCGGTCGATACCTGCTACTGAAAGCAGATCGGCTACCAATTTTGCTCCGATAGAAACGCGGGGTTTGTCTTTTCTGTCCTGACGTGCCCATCCGAAATAAGGGATAACGGCAACAACGCTCTTTGCAGATGCACGTTTTGCAGCATCGATCATCAGGAGAAGTTCCATTAAGTTGTCTGAGTTAGGGAAAGTAGACTGCACAAGGAATACATGTGCGCCACGAATTGATTCTTCGTAAGAAACAGCAAATTCACCATCTGCAAAGTGGGTGATATTCATGTTTCCCAGAGGACAATTGAGACTTGCGCAGATTTTCTCTGCAAGATATCTCGAGTTAGTTCCCGAGAATACCATAAAGGGTGCTTTTTCGCTCATTTTGTAATAGATGTTACCTATTTGTTAATTTGCCTGCAAAGGTAGGAATTTCTCTTATTATTTAGAAGGACTTATTGTAGAAAAAATAATTTTCTCTCCAACTTATCGGAAATATTTGTAGATTTGCAAGTAAGAACGAAGAACAGAGAATGAAGAATGAAGAATTATGGACGAAAAACAGAGAATGAAGGACGAAGAATGAAAGATAGTTATCGCCTGTCTTTTTATTCTCCATTCTCCATTTTCCATTCTCCATTATATATAATAGGAATATTGTTGCTTTCCTCTCTTTTTTCGTGCACCGATATGGTACCCACAAAAGAAGTGAGGCTTATCGACTCGCTGAATGGAAAAGCGTATGCTTATCGTTACCGTAATCTGGATTCTTCCTATAAATATGCCTACAAAGCATATCGGCAGGTAAACCTTTACAAGTCGGGGAAAGCCGAGGCGTCCAACAATCTGGGTTTCTGTGCCTTCATGAATATGGATTTCGACCGTGCCGAGGCGTATCATAAAGAGGTGTACAAACTGACTAAAAATGAACTGGAACTGCTGATTGCCGATATCGGACTGATGAAGATCTGCCAGCGTACAGCACTCAACAAGGAGTTTTATGATTACCGTAACAGTGCCCTTCGCCGGATGAAACGTATCCGCGAGGAGAGCGATTTGTTTGCCGACCGCCACGAAGCACTCCGGCTGGATTATGCATTTACCGAATTTTTCCTCGTTTCCTCCATTTACTATTATTATCTTCAGCAGCGGCAGGAAGCGATAACTTCTATCGATAATATTCAGGAAGACGAGGCATTGGGGGATACCAATCAACTTCTCTATTATCATTATCTCAAAGGATCGGCTTCTTTAGTTGAAACGAATACTCCGGAAGAACGGAAGCTCCGTGAATTTGACGAACTCTATCTGACTTGGCGGACTGCCGTAAAGAGTAAGCATCCGTATTTCGAAGGAAATGGAATGCAGGGACTTGCCAATCTGATGGCATCCCCGGCCAACTTCGAGTTTTTCAAGACAAGACGGGTGCATGCTTTGGATCAGTTCGATTTTCCGGTGGATTCGCTGTTTCCTTTGCGTCTGGCTCAACTGGCACTGGAGAAGTTTCGGGAATATAACGACTTGTACCAGATTGCCGGAGCTTATGTGTCCATCGGCAAATACCTGAATGCGCACGGATGCTATCAGGAAGCACTGGATACTTTATCAAGAGCATTGGACTGCGTAAACCACCATCACATGCTCTATTATCATAATGAAGTGGACACACTGGATAAATTATATACGTTTGCCGAAGGAGATACCACTTATACCGGAGTTCCGTGGATTGCTCAGGAGAAGGTGAAAACCGTTCCCGAATGGATCTCACGGATAAGGGAGCAGTTAAGCGTTTCATATGCCGGGCTGGGGATGAAGCATGCTTCTGATTATAACCGGAATATCTATCTGGATATTCTGAATTATACCCGTCAGGACAAGGAGCTGGAAAGCCGTTATCAGTCTTTGGAAGCGGGTTCGCGACAGATGACTGTGGTTCTTTCTCTGGTTATCGTCGGACTGGTGCTGGTGATTATCCTCTGGTGGTTTTTCAACAAACGTTCCAAAATCAGGAACCGGGTGGATGTGGAGCGCCTGCAACGGATTTTATCTCTTTGCCGGGATATTACTTCTTCCATACCGATGAATGTACCTTTGATTCAGCAGGGCATCGACCAGTTGTTCGGGAAAGGACGACTGACACTGGAAATACCGGAAGAAGGAAAAGCGACATTGGTACCTTCTTCCCACCGCCTGAACCGGGACGAGAAAGCATTGGTACACGTATTGGAACCTTATATCGTGTGGGCTGCCGAGAATGAACAAATGGTGGCTGCATTGAGCGACGAGCGGATTCAGCTGGAGAAACAACGCTATATTTACGAGCAGCATATTGCAGGAAACAAACGTCAGAATCTGATAAAAAAAGCCTGTATGGCAATTGTGAACGGGATCAATCCTTATATTGACCGAATACTGAATGAAGTGCATAAGCTGACGGAAAAAGGATATATTGATGATGACAAGATAAAGAAAGAGAAGTACCAGTACATTGATGAACTGGTGACCACCATTAACGAATATAATGATATCCTGGCGCTCTGGATCAAGATGAAGCAAGGAACGCTTAGTCTGAATATCGAGACATTCAGCCTGAATGAATTATTTGATTTGTTGGGAAAGGGACGGCGTGCCTTCGAGATGAAAAAGCAGAAGCTGGAGATTGAACCGACTACGCTTATGGTGAAGGCTGACCGTGCGCTGACCTTGTTTATGATTAACACACTGGCTGAAAACGCCCGTAAATATACTCCCGAAGGAGGGACGGTGAAAGTATATGCACATGCTGCCGATGCGTATGTGGAAATATCTGTGGAAGACAACGGTAGGGGGATTTCTGCGGAAGATATAGCGCATATCATTGGTGAAAAGGTATATGATTCGCGTGCTATCGGCATGAAAGATGCGACAGATCCGGAAGAACTGAAAGAGAACAAGGGAAGCGGTTTCGGCTTGATGAATTGTAAAGGAATCATTGAGAAATATAAGAAGACGAATGAACTGTTCCGGGTATGTGTGTTCGATATAGAAAGTGAGCCGGGAAAGGGAAGCCGTTTCTATTTCCGCTTGCCTTCAGGGATACGTAAGGTGATTGGCGTGTTGCTTTGCCTGTTGCTCCCGGTGGGAATGACTTCTTGTTTGCACGACCCTCTTCCGTCGATATTGCAGGATAGTGATTCCATCGCTATTACTACTGATTCCACTTATGAGGATTTGCTCGATGCGGCATCGGATTATGCCAATGCAGCTTATTTTGCGAATGTGGATGAGAATTATGAGATCGCTTTGCAATATATCGATTCGGCAATGATGATGCTGAATGAGCATTATAAGAAATATGCGCGTACCACACAACCGCACCGGTACATGAAACTGGTCGGTAAAGGGATACCTGCCGAACTTTTCTGGTGGAATGAGCTTTTTGACTCGGATTATCATGTGATTCTCGATATCAGGAATGAAGCGGCAGTAGCTTTTCTGGCTTTGAAGCAGATTGATGCATATAGTTATAATAACTCGGCCTTTACGGATTTATATAAAGTGCAGGGTGAAGACCAGACTTTGGAGGGATATTGCAGGCAGCTGGAGCGGTCGAACACCAATAAAACGGTGGGAATTATTCTTTGTTTCGTCTTGCTGGTCGTTTCCCTGATAGGCTATTATCTCTTGTATATGAGGAAGATGCTCCAGAATCGTTTGAATCTGGAACAGGTGCTTGAAATTAATCAGAAGGTATTTGCAGCTTCTCTGGTCAGACCCCAGACTCAGGAGAATGAGGAAGCCCTTCAACGGGAGGAGAATACACTTAAAGAGATTCCTCAGCGCATTGTGAATGAGGCTTTTGGATCAGTAAATGAGTTGCTGACAATCAGCCTGATGGGAATTGCAGTTTATAACGAAACTACGCATCGGTTGGAATATGCTTCCTGTCCCGGACAGGAAATGCCGGAGATGGTACAGCAATGTTTTGATAGGGGGGAATATCTCTCCGCACAGAATCTCCAGGCGATTCCGCTGATGGTGGAAGCCGGTGGTGAGCATCAGTGTGTGGGCGTACTCTATCTGGAACGCAGGGAAGGGACACAGCAGGAAACGGACCATCTTCTTTTTGAACTGGTGGCGCGTTATGTGTCGATTGTGGTGTTCAATGCAGTGGTGAAGTTGGCTACTAAATATCGGGATATCGAATCGGCACACGAGGAAACACGCCGCGCTTCGTGGGAAGACAGCATGCTCCATGTACAGAATATGGTGCTCGACAATTGCCTTTCGACTATAAAACATGAGACGATTTATTATCCGAACAAGATAAAACAGATTATTGGCCGGCTGAATACGCAGAACCTTTCGGAAAAAGAAGAACGGGAAGCTGTAGAGACAATTACGGAACTGATAGAATACTATAAAGGGATATTCACGATATTGAGCTCGTGTGCTGCCCGACAGCTGGAGGAAGTAACTTTCCGACGGACTACGATTCCGGTACAGGAACTGTTTGATGCTGCCGGAAAATATTTCAGAAAGGTGATGAAAAACCGGATGGAAAAAATAGAACTGATCATGGAACCGATGGAAGCCAAGGTAATCGGTGATGTGAATCAGCTGCGTTTCCTGTTTGAGAACCTGATTGATGAAGCATTAGCGGTTCATGAAGAAGGAGTGATACGTCTGCAGGCCCGTAAGGATAATGAGTATGTCCGTTTTTTGTTTACGGATACAAGACGCGAGAAGAGTGTGACGGAACTGAATCAGTTGTTCTATCCGAATCTGGCTCGTATGACTTCCGGTGAGAAAGGGGAGTTGCGGGGAACGGAATATCTGATATGCAAACAGATAATCCGTGACCATGACGAATTTGCGGGGCGCAGAGGATGCCGTATCAATGCCGAACCGGCAGAAGGAGGAGGATTTACGGTTTACTTCACCATCCCGCGTAGATAAGAGAAAACACATAAAAGTTATTAGATAAATAAAAATGGAAGAACAGAAGTTTAAAGTTATTATTGTAGAGGACGTAAAACTGGAATTGAAAGGCACAGAAGAGATTTTTCGTCATGAAATACCCAACGCAGAAGTGATCGGCACGGCTATGACAGAAAGTGAGTTCTGGCCGCTGATGGAAGCACAGCTTCCCGATCTGGTTTTGCTGGATTTAGGACTGGGAGGTTCTACAACGATTGGCGTTGATATCTGCCGGAACATTTTCAAACGTTACAAGGGGGTTCGTGTATTGATCTTTACAGGGGAAATACTGAATGAGAAATTGTGGGTGGATGTGCTGAATGCAGGAGCCGACGGCATTATTCTGAAAACAGGGGAATTACTGACCAAGACAGATGTACAGGCTGTAATGGATGGCAAGAAACTGGTATTCAATTATCCGATTCTGGAGAAGATTGTAGACCGTTTCAAAAAGTCGGTGGCAAATGACGCCAAACGTCAGGAAGCGGTAATCAACTATGATATTGATGAATATGACGAGCGTTTTCTTCGCCATCTGGCCTTAGGCTATACCAAAGATATGATTGCCAGTCTGAAAGGAATGCCATTCGGTGTGAAATCATTGGAAAAACGACAGAATGACCTGATCGGTCGCCTTTTCCCGAATGGAGAACGGGTAGGGGTGAATGCGACTCGTCTGGCTGTCCGTGCATTGGAGTTGCGTATTATCGATCTGGATAATCTGGAAGCTGATGAAGAGTAAATGGCGAATGCCGCATCCCGCTACGATGTTCCTGCTGCTGACAATGGCGGTGGTCTTTCTTTCGTGGATATGTGATATCTACGGACTGAAAGTAACACTGCCGCAATCAGGAGAGGATATTCGGGTACAAAGCCTGCTGAGTCCTGAGGGAATCCGCTGGTGGTTGCGGAATGCTATCAAGAACTTTACCGGCTTTGCTCCGTTGGGCATGGTGATAATTGCCATGTTCGGACTGGGCGTGGCGCAGCATTCCGGGTTTATTGATGCGTGCATCCGTCTGGGAGTGGGCAATCGTAAGGAAAAAAGAAAGGTCATCTTGTGGGTAATCGTTCTCGGATTGCTGTCGAATGTCATTGGTGACGGTGGATATATTATTCTGCTTCCCATTGCCGCTATGCTGTTTCAATGGGTAGGTCTTCATCCGATAGCGGGGATTGTGACGGCTTATGTTTCTGTAGCATGCGGATACAGCGCCAATATCGTATTGAGTACGATGGACCCGTTGCTGGCACATACTACTCAGGAAGCCGCGCTTACACTGATGGGATATCAGGGAAACACGGAGCCATTGTGCAACTACTTTTTTATGAGTGCTTCGACGGTAGTTATTACGGGAATTGTTTATTGGGTGACTCAGAAATGGCTTCTCCCAACTTTAGGAAAATATGAAGGCAGTGTAAAGGTGGAAGCCTATCGCCCTTTGTCACGTAAAGAACGCCGTGCAGTGATGGTGGCTGTCACAGTAGCAGGGATATACGTAGCTCTTATTTTGTGGCTTACTTTCTCTTCTTATGGTATTCTGCGTGGTGTGAACGGAGGTTTGATGCACTCACCCTTCATTGCCGGTATCCTGTTTCTGTTGTCTTTGGGCGCAGGTTTTACAGGGATGGCTTACGGATTCAGTTCCGGTCGTTATCGTAGTGACAATGACGTGATCGAAGGACTTACCCAGCCGATAAAACTGCTGGGCGTATATTTTGTTATTGCTTTCTTTGCTGCCCAGATGTTTGCTTGTTTCGAGTATTCTCATCTGGACAAATGCCTTGCAATTATGGGAGCTGACCTGCTTTCTTCTTTTGAACCGGGTCCTTTGTCCGCACTTATTTTATTTATCCTGTTTACGGCGTTTATCAACCTGATTATGGTATCCGCTACTTCCAAGTGGGCATTTATGTCTTTTATCTTCATTCCGATGTTTGCGCAGATGGGGATTTCGCCGGACGTTACGCAGTGTGCTTTCCGTATCGGAGACAGTTCGACGAATGCCATTACTCCATTCTTATTTTATATGCCTCTGGTGTTGACGTATATGCGGCAATATGACAAACAGATCACTTATGGATCATTGCTGAAATATACTTGGAGATATTCGTTATGCATTCTGGGAGCGTGGACATTGCTGTTTATTGTCTGGTATCTGTTGAAGATACCGATGGGCTTATAATTCATGATTCAAAATTCCAGTTTTAACAACCGGAATTTTGAAAATGTCGTTTCTTCCAAATCCGGTCATTGGAAGACGAAAGGAGCACTATTATTTTTAGGGGCGGTTTTGCTTTATTGCGTATGTAAATGGAGGAAGCTGTTTAAATTGTAACTGACGAATTTCATCTTTCATCTTTTTTTAGTAGTTTTGTCCAATCAACTCAATAACAAATAAATAATGGATGGAATGAATAACGGGGAACAAGAGCAATATGCTGAACCTGGGAAGAATGGGAAAAGAAAAAATAGGGGGAAAATTGTAAAAAGAACCATATTGGTGGCAGGATTAGTCTTGGCTGTATACATGGTTTATTCTATAGTCTATTTATTTGTTTCGCCCGACCGGAATATCCAGCAAATCTATCTGGTACCGGAGGATGCTGCATTTATCATTCAATCATCAGCTCCGATTGAAGATTGGGGAAAATTTAGCGGAAGTGAGACATGGCAGTGTCTGAAGAAAGCGAAGTCTTTTGAAGAAGTAACGAAAAGTGTAGAAAAACTGGATTCGGTTGTCAGAAGCAATAAGGTGTTGTTGTCGCTTGTTGGCGAACGGGACATGCTTATTTCACTTCATAAGATTCGTGCTACGGACTGGGATTTTCTGCTGGTTCTGGATATGCAAAAGGCTTCCAAAATGGATTTATTGAAGGATCAGGTGGAAACAGTCCTGGTAATGAGTGGCTTTACGGTAACTAACCGGATGCATAATGGAGTTAACATTCTCGAAATGCGTGATCCGGATACGCGCGATGTCTTTTATACGGCTTTTGTAGATAATCATCTGGTGGGTTCTTATACTTCCGGATTGGTGGAATCTGCTATCGATTCGCGCAACAAACCTAAAATTGGCTTGGATCATTCTTTTATTGAGGCCGAGAAGAAGGTTTCCGGCAAAGGACTTGTCAGGGTTTTTATCAACTATGCCCGTATTCCTCAGTTTATGTCTATTTATCTGGGAACCAGAAACGAATATGTCGATCTGTTCAGCAACTCTATGAACTTTGCCGGTCTTTATCTTAATATGGATAAGGATCGTATGGAAGTGAAAGGTTATACATTTAAGAAAGATTCTGTTGATCCTTATATCACTGCTTTGTTGAATTCCGGAAAACATAAAATGAAAGCGCATGAAATCCTGTCGGGACGGACTGCTCTTTATACGAACATAGGTTTCGATAATCCGCTTACCTTTGTGAAGGAACTGGAAAATGCTCTTTCTGTTCATGATAAACAGCTCTATGATTCTTATCAGAGTTCCCGTAAAAAGATTGAAAGTCTGTTTGGCATATCATTGGAGGAGAACTTCTTGAGCTGGATGTCCGGAGAGTTTGCCATTACCCAATCCGAACCGGGCTTGTTAGGGCATGACCCTGAACTGATTTTAGCTATCAGGGCTAAGAGCATTAAGGATGCCCGCAAAAATATGGAGTTCATTGAAAAGAAGATCAAGCGCCGGACTCCGGTTAAGATTAAATCTGTCACTTATAAAGATTTCGAGATCAACTATGTTGAAATGAAAGGTTTCTTCCGGTTGTTTTTTGGAAAGCTCTTTGATAAGTTTGAGAAGCCGTACTATACTTATGTGGATGATTATGTCGTTTTCAGTAATAAAGCTGCCTCCTTGCTTTCTTTTGTAGAAGACTATGAGCAAAAGAATTTGCTGGAGGATACTCCGGGATTTAAAGATGCTTACTCATATATGAAGTCGAGCTCTACTATCTTTTTATATACGGATATGCATAAATTCTATTCTCAGTTAAAGTCTATGATGAATCCTGCTACATGGAATGAAATACAATCGAATAAGGATGTTTTGTATTCGTTCCCTTACTGGACTATGCAACTGGTTGGAGATAACCAATTGGCTTCTTTACAGTACGTGATGGATTATCGTCCTTACAAGCCGGAAGAAGTGACAGTCGTAGCCAGCGATGAAGAAGACGAGGAAATGAATGAAGATGCTGTGACGGAGAAAGAACAGTTGAGTGAATTGAAACGTTTCTATGTCGAAAAGTTTGAAGGAAACGTGTTACGGGAATTTTATCCGGAAGGAGCGTTGAAGAGTGAAGCGGAAGTGAAGGAAGGGAAACGTCATGGACGTTACCGCGAATATCATGAAAATGGTAAGTTGAAGCTTCGCGGAAAATATTCGAATAATCAGCCTAAAGGTACATGGAAATATTATACCGAAGAGGGTGACTTTGAACGTAAGGAGAAGTTTTAGACAGACTTCTCCCGATTTGAATTATCTTATTCAATATTTTCTTCTGTGCTGAGATAAAAAGTTATCTATAAAACGAACGATATAGACTACAGCAACTCCGGCAATGACCAATACAATAATGCGACTCAACATAATTTCTGATTTTACATTTTACGTGGTGCAAAGATAAGTAAGATATATGCTATTAGCAAAAAAGATTATGCTAATAGCATATTTTTTTTTGCTAATAGCATATTGGTTTTTGCTAATACCTTATCATCCGCTCCTATAGAGGTGCTTTTGTAAATTGCTGATTTATAGAGACAAAGAAAAATATGAATAAAAAAGTTTCGAAAAGCTTTTGAGTTTTCGTAAAAAGCACTACCTTTGCATCCGCAAATAAGGATGGTTCCGTAGCTCAGCTGGATAGAGCAACGCCCTTCTAAGGCGTGGGTCAAGCGTTCGAATCGCTTCGGAATCACTTTGAGAACTGATTATAAATAAGTTATAATCAGTTCTTTTTTTCTATAAAAAGTCGAAAGACTATAAAAAATCGTTCATTTCCCACCCAAAAGTCAAATGTGTAGAAAATGTGTGGAATTTGGCGATACTAAAATAAGCTAACCTCACCTACTTCTCCTGTTAGTTCATCAATTCCAAAAGCCGCTTTGGGGCTTGCATTGTATTCTGCAGATTTTTTAATCAAGTCTCTCATTTCAGCCACCTCATTATCAACAGAGACCTGAGAGTCAAACAACATTTCTTTTGAGACGAATGTCTTGGCTAACAGACGGGTACGGTCATTGTTGTAGTCACCCAGTATAAGTCCTTGGTTTATATGAATAATAACTTTATTTTCGGCACTAGTAAAATCATATGTCATCATACAAATGCCGTATTTTCGCATATAATATATCTGAATCCTTTTCAACCTCAATCTGCATTTCTTCAATACTCATATTTTCTACTATCATAATTCTATTTTTTGTAAAGACATTAAAAAGCCCTGGCATTCAGCCAGGGCAAATTCCGTTGTTATAGGTGGAAATAAATGATTCCAGGGGCAAAGCTACTATTATTTCTGCCGATATCCATAAAATGAGTTGTTATTATTTCTATCTATCGAACCTTTCAAATTCATGTTAATTCCTTTCCATTTAATTATTAATATGTTATTAAACTATGTATCACTCTTTTCGCGTTTTAATTGATATGAAAGGAAAGATTTTTATCAGAGCGAAGATACTTGTATGACTGTTTTACGAAGAATAACGAACGTTATATAGGTTTCAAAAAGCTCAAAAAAGGTAAAAAGGTGTTGCTTCTTTCTGTTATTACTTATACTTTTGGGCGATTAACAACTAAAAAACACAATAAAGTTATGAAGAAATTGATTTTTTTATTTGCATTTTGTCTTACTGTGACTAACATTTTTGCTCAAACTGACCCTAACCAATTGAAAAAAGAAGGAAGCGACGCTTTTAATGCCAAGAACTATCCCGTAGCTTATGCTAAATTCAGCGAGTATTTGAAACAAACGAATAATCAGGACTCTGCAATCGCTTATTACTGTGGTATGGCCGCAGATGAAGTGAAAAAGTATGCAGAAGCTGTGACTTTCTTCGATATCGCTATCCAGAAGAAATTCAATACAGGCAATGCTTATGCCCGTAAAGCTCTGGCATTGGATGCTTTGAAGAAGACTGATGAGTATGTAGCTACCTTGGAAGAAGGTCTGAAAGTAGATCCGACTAATAAAACAATGATTAAAAATTATGGTCTTCATTATCTGAAAGCCGGACTTGCTGCTCAGAAAGCAGGAAAAGCTGAAGAAGCAGAAGACTGTTTCAAGAAAGTAATTCCATTGGATCATAAGACATATAAAACAAATGCTTTGTATAGCTTGGGAGTTTTATGCTATAATGATGGTGCTAACATCCTGAAGAAAGCTGCTCCATTGGCTAATTCTGACGCAGATAAATATGCTGCAGAAAAAGAAAAGGCAGATGCCAGATTCAAAGAGGCAGTAGGTTACCTGGAAGAAGCAATGAAAGTTTCTCCGGAAGATACAAAGGCTAAAACAATGCTTACTCAGGTACAAAGTGCCATGAAATAACAAACTACCGATTCTATATTGAAAAGGGTTGCCGGATTTGTTTTCCGGTAACCCTTTTTTAGTACTTTCCCCTTTCGAATCATATACTTTTTGTGTACTTTTGTTCTCCCAATAAAGAAAAGTACTTTATGCAATTATATACAAAAGAAGAAACGATCGGACAAATAAATCAGTTGGGACAATCCCGGCGACCCTTTCTTTTTATCATTAATTATTTGCAGGATGCTTCTTACGTAGAAGAGGTGGAGCGTGTCGACTCTTCTGAAATATTATATGATCTGAATGGGTTTACCAACCAGTCTTCTTTGAATAAGTCTGTTGTGCCTTCAGCCCTGAAAGAGTCTGTATATTGGAATTCATTTCCGGAATCTTTCGAAAGTTATCTGCGTTCATTTGATATTGTTCAACGGAATATTTTTGCAGGAAACAGTTTTCTGACTAACCTGACCTGTTGTACTCCGATAGAAACGAATCTCAGTTTGAAAGATATTTTCCTCCGTTCGAAGGCAATGTATAAATTATGGGTCAGAGATCAGTTTACCGTTTTCTCTCCTGAAATATTTATCAGAATCCAACAAGGAAAAATCTGTTCTTATCCCATGAAAGGAACTCTTGACGCCTCCTTGCCCTCAGCTGTCCGGCAGTTGATGGATGACCCGAAAGAGGCAGCAGAACATGCTACTATTGTAGATTTGATTCGCAATGATTTGAGTATAGTGGCTGATCGGGTATCTGTGTCCCGATATAGATATATTGACGAATTGCAGACGAATCGTGGAACGATTCTTCAGACGAGTTCGGAGATACAAGGAATCCTGCCGGATAATTATCTGGAAAATCTGGGAAATATTATTTTCAGACTCTTGCCTGCCGGTTCTATCACCGGTGCTCCTAAGACAAAGACCATGCAGATCATCAGTGAGGCAGAAACGTATGAAAGAGGATTCTATACGGGTGTGATGGGGTACTTTGACGGGAATAATCTTGATAGTGCCGTTATGATACGTTTTGTGGAGCAGGAGGGAGACAGGATGTATTTTAAGAGCGGAGGTGGAATAACCTGCCGTAGTGAAGCGCAAAGTGAGTATCATGAAATGAAACAAAAAATATATGTGCCTATTTATTGAAACTATTCGTGTAGAAGACGGACAGGTATATAACCTGCCATACCATGTGGAACGCCTGAACAGAACTCGTGCTGCCTTTTGGAAGGATATTTCTCCCATTGATTTGACCGGTATTATATCCTCTCAGTCTTTATCCGGTATCTGGAAATGCCGGATTGTATACGGTAAGGAGATCGAGGAGGTTACATACATGCCTTATCAAATGAGAATGGTCGCTTCTTTGCGTCTGGTTACTTCGGACAAAATTGATTATAGCTATAAAAGAACAAATCGTGAGGGACTGAATGAACTGTTTGGACGAAGAGGGAATGCAGACGATATCTTGATTGTGAAAGACGGATATCTGACGGATACCTCCATTGCCAATATTGCGCTATATGACGGAAATAGCTGGTATACTCCGGCTCATCCGTTACTTCGGGGCACCAAGCGTGCTGAACTGTTGGATAATCAGTTAATCGTGGAGAAAGATATCTCGTGGCTTCAATTGGATGATTACACCCATATAATGTTGTTCAATGCAATGATTGACTGGGAGCGGATCATTATACCTGTCGATAGAAAGCATTTAATTCTATAACTAAAATTAACTGAATTATACATAGAATCATTGAACAAAGCTTCTTTTTTATCTGTTATATCTATGTGTTTTTCATAGTATTAGATAAAGATTAATTAAAAGAGATTGTACTTCACTTGTGAAAGCTTAAAGTACGTCAGAGACAGAAGAGTCTGTTTTTTTGATAAATGTGTTAGAGCATCGGTTTTACCAGGCCGATGCTTTTTTTATGTCCTTTTGTTGCGTTTTGTAGTTTATATGAAATAAAATTTGTACGTTTGTAGGGTAATAATAGAAAATGATGAAGATGAACATACCCGTTATCTTTCAGTTTTTAAAAGATCTTTCTGCGAATAATAATCGTGAGTGGTTCAATGAGCACCGGTCAGAATATGAAGTAGCCCGTGCCGAGTTTGATAACTTTCTGGCAACAGTAATCGCCCGCATCTCTTTGTTCGATGAAACAATCCGGGGAATACAGCCCAAAGATTGTACCTATCGTATTTATCGGGATACCCGCTTCTCTGCGGATAAAACACCCTATAAGATACATTTTGGCGGCTATATCAATGCCAAAGGCAAAAAGTCTGATCATTGCGGATACTATGTGCATCTGCAGCCTGATGGAAGCATGCTTGCCGGAGGAAGCCTGTGTCTGCCTCCCAACGTGTTGAAAGCTGTCCGACAAGCCATTTATGATAATGTGGAAGAGTATATTTCCATAGTAGAAGATCCCGAGTTCAAAAAATATTTCCCTGTGGTGGGAGAGGACTTCATGAAAACTGCTCCTAAGGGATTCCCGAAAGATTTTAAATATATTGATTATTTGAAGTGCAGACAGTTTGTTTGTTCTTATCTTGTTCCTGATGATTTTTTCACCCGGGCCGATGTGATGGAACAGATAGAAAAAGCATTCCGACAGTTCAAAAGATTTGCTGATTTCATTAATTATACAATTGATGATTTTGAATAAAATAATACCTAAATATATAAACTTAAAAATTAAACTCATATGGTAGTAGATACTTTAGAAAATCTGGAAAAATACGCGTCTTTGAATCCTTTGTTTGCACAAGCTATTGAGTTCTTGAAATCTCATGACCTTCAAGCCATGGAAATAGGCAAGACTGAACTGAAAGGAAAAGATCTGCTAGTGAATATCGCACAGACAAAGCCTAAAACAAAGGAAGAGGCTAAACTGGAAACGCATAATGAATTTATCGATATTCAGATTCCACTGTCGGGAACAGAAGTGATGGGGTATACTGCTGCCAAAGATTGTATGCCTGCCGACGCCCCTTATAATGCAGAAAAAGATATAACTTTCTTTGAGGGACTGGCAGAAACATATGTAGCCGTGAAACCGGGAATGTTTGCTATCTTCTTCCCTCAGGACGGACATGCCCCTGGCATTACTCCGGATGGAGTGAAGAAAGTGATCGTAAAAGTAAAAGCATAAACCTAATTCAATTCTGATATGAAAGAGACACTCAACATTATCAAAAACGATCCCTGGCTGGAACCTTACGCAGACGCCATTATCGGTCGTCACCAATATGCACTGAACAAGGAAGCCGAGTTGACAAATAAAGGAAAACAAACTCTTTCGGACTTTGCATCAGGCTATCTTTACTTTGGCCTGCATCGCACTCCCAAAGGATGGACGTTCCGTGAATGGGCACCGAATGCTACTCATATCTATATGGTGGGTACATTCAATAATTGGGAAGAGAAAGCGGCTTATAAGCTGAAAAAACTGAAAAATGGTAATTGGGAAATCAATCTTCCGGCAGATGCCATTCAGCACGGAGACTTGTATAAGTTGAACGTTTATTGGGATGGCGGACAAGGTGAACGTATTCCTGCCTGGGCTACACGTGTAGTACAGGATGAACAGACCAAGATATTCAGTGCACAAGTCTGGGCACCGGAAAAACCATATAAGTTCAAGAAAAAAACATTCAAGCCTACTACTAACCCTCTGTTGATTTATGAATGTCATATCGGAATGGCACAACGGGAGGAAAAGGTTGGTACTTACAATGAATTCCGCGAAAAAATACTTCCGCGTATAGCGCAAGAAGGCTATAACTGTATTCAGATTATGGCTATTCAGGAACATCCTTATTATGGTAGTTTTGGTTATCATGTTTCCAGTTTTTTTGCAGCTTCTTCCCGCTTTGGTACTCCCGATGAGTTGAAAGCATTGATCGATGCTGCTCATGAGATGGGTATTGCCGTTATTATGGATATTGTCCATTCGCATGCGGTGAAAAACGAAGTGGAAGGTTTGGGTAACTTTGCCGGTGATCCGAACCAATATTTCTATCCGGGCGCACGTCGTGAACATCCGGCATGGGATTCACTTTGCTTTGATTATGGTAAGAATGAAGTCATTCATTTTTTGCTGTCCAACTGTAAGTTCTGGTTGGAAGAATATAAGTTTGACGGTTTCCGTTTTGATGGAGTGACTTCTATGTTATATTATAGCCACGGGCTGGGAGAAGCATTTTGTAATTATGGAGATTACTTCAATGGTCATCAGGATGGCAATGCTATTTGTTACCTGACATTGGCGAATGAATTGATTCATCAAGTTAATCCGAAGGCTATCTCTATCGCCGAGGAGGTTTCCGGTATGCCGGGACTTGCTGCAAAAGTAGAAGATGGCGGTTACGGTTTTGACTATCGTATGGCTATGAATATCCCTGATTACTGGATTAAGACCATCAAAGAAAAGATTGACGAGGACTGGAAACCTTCCAGTATGTTCTGGGAAGTAACCAACCGTCGGCAGGATGAAAAAACAATCTCTTATGCGGAAAGTCATGATCAGGCATTAGTAGGAGATAAGACCATTATTTTCCGTCTGATTGATGCCGACATGTATTGGCACATGCAGAAAGGGGATGAGAATTACGTAGTGAATCGGGGAATCGCTTTACATAAAATGATCCGTTTGCTGACCTCCTCAACGATTAATGGAGGTTATCTGAACTTTATGGGTAATGAATTCGGACATCCCGAATGGATTGATTTTCCGCGTGAAGGAAACGGATGGTCTTGTAAGTACGCTCGCCGTCAGTGGGATCTGGTAGATAACAAGAATCTGGCTTATCACTATATGGGAGACTTTGATGCTGAAATGCTGAAGGTTATCAAGAGCGTGAAGGATTTCCAGGCTACTCCGGTTCAGGAGATCTGGCACAATGATGGTGACCAAATATTGGCTTATGGACGCAAAGATTTGATATTCGTATTTAACTTCAATCCGAAACAATCTTTTGTGGATTATGGTTTTTTGGTTACTCCGGGAGCTTATGAAGTGATTCTGAATACGGATAATGTTGTCTTTGGTGGAAATGGTCTTGCTGATGATTCAGTGGTTCATTTCACGATTGCCGATCCGTTGTATAAGAAGGAAAAGAAAGAGTGGTTAAAACTCTACATTCCTGCACGTACAGCTGTCGTTTTGAGAAAGAAGAAATAATTTAAAAGAATAGAAATAGGAAGAGGTTGTGTCAAAACGTTGGCACAACCTTTTTTTTACGTTTTACAGTCCTGCTA